>OCAT01000171.1_pt1 | contig 62571 bp, 55 predicted proteins | sample 1538311 | NCBI WGS metagenome assembly OCAT01 (sample SAMEA2580287, study PRJEB22360) | human gut metagenome | biome: human gut; feature: human-associated habitat; material: faeces | place: Denmark | collected 2008/2010
CCTACACTGCGGAAAAACACCGCTCACAAAGCGGACGCCAACTTGCTAAAACACAGTCGAGCCATGCGCCTACCCAGTCCTGGGCGTCCCCGCCCCCGGCCGGCGTCATGTCGATGGTCTTGAGGCGTTCCACGGCCATGGCCTGCCGGTCGATCCTGCCGTGTCCGTCGATGATGATCCGCATCGTCTTCCGTTCCTTTCCTGTCGCCTCATCGGGCGAGCTCTTGCACCGTCATGCTCAATGTCGTCCGGGTCGGGTCGTGGCGTTTCCGCACCCTGTCGCACAGGGAGGGCGAGGGCATGCGCGCGAACATGCCGGGGTCCATGGCGCGGATCTCCCGTTCGTGGGAGACGAGCGCGTCGATGACGTCCTGCACGCGTGCGCGCAGCAGATCATGCCATCTGCCGGGCCATGTCTCGCGCATCGCGGCGGAGCACACCATGGCCTCGTCGCCCGCGGCCTTGATGTACCGGGTGTGCGCGGGCAGGGCGAGGATCTCCTGGATCCATTGCCAGTCGTCGCCGCGGGCGGCGTCGATCTCGCCGGAGAGCATCCTCCATGCGTCGAACGTCGCGTCGAGCATGATCGACGCCTGTTCCCATGTCATGGGGATCGCGGGGATCTGCAGGGTGACGGCGTCGGGTTCGGCCCCTGCCGGGGCCGTCATCATCGTGGTCATGGTCGTTCCTTTCGTTCCTCTATGGTTCGCGGGCCTCGTCGTCCGGCTTCCCGTTGTCCTTTCGTTTGTTCTTTCACTCGTCCATCGCCGGTTTTCGGCCGATTACGGGCGCCTGTGCCGGCGCATGCCCTGAGGTAGGGGTAGCGGTCCAGTCTCGGGGTGGTCCCGTTGTGGTGGGCCTCGAGCCAGTGGCGGATCTCCCTGAGCAGGGGACGGGCGCGGTTCGAGGTCATGCATCGGGTCAGGATCCGTTTCCATGCGGCGAGTCCCCATTCGGCCTGGACCGCGAGGGCGAGGGCCTCCATGTCCGTCTTGTATCCGGCGCTGACCGGCAATGGGGCGTCCGCCGTGTCGCCGTCCCATTGCCGGTAGCTTTCCCGGTCGCCCGCGGCGGGCGATCCGGGGCTCTCGCCGTCGCCGTCGCGTCCCTCGAAGATGTCGGATGCGTCGCAGATCACGTCGGAGTCGGCGAGGGTCTGCTCGTGCCGGCGCCATTGTTCCCACGCCGTCCGGTCGTCCGGGTCCGTGGGTGGTTTCAGCCTTCCCGCGCGCCGTTCCGGGGTCTGGGTCATGCCCGTGCGGTGTTTGGGCCGTTGGGTTTTGAACCATTCGCCGACCACGGTGCCGGTGAGCTGGTTGACGAACGCGGCCAGGCTCGTCGCCCCTCCCTCGGCCCGGTCCGTGTTGGTGCGGTGCCAGTAGTCGAGTCGGCGGATGGTGCGTATCGTCAGGTCGCTCATGACCTCGTCCGTGGCCCATGCCCAGTCGCGGCCCAGCTGCCGGCGCACGCGCGCCCGGTTGTCCTCCAGCGCGGCGTCGAGCCGGACGGCGGCCTGGTCGGCGAGGCGGGCTCGCATGAGCCTGGCCCCGGCTTGGTCCCCGTCGTTCTCGAGACGTTCGAGGGCTTTCAGGTCCATGGAGTCGGCGAGGCAGCGGACCAATGTGTCCGTCAACGGTTCATCGCTTTCCCTCATGGTCAGAACCTTCCGGGATGCTCGCGGCGCAGCGTGTGCAGGCGTCGTTTGGCCGTGGTGGTGGATGGGGCGAGACCGTCGGCAACGGCCCTGGTCGAGGTGACCGTCTCGCCGTTGGCCTTCAGCCGGTCGGCCCATGCGAGCCATTCGTCGGGGTCGAAGCCGGCCGTCGTCTTGCGCGCCGGCTCACCGGCTTTTGGGCCGGCATCGTGGGCCGATCCCGTGTCGGAGGAACGGTCCGGGCCGGACATGGCCCCTTCGTGGGATTCCGCGGGCTCAGGTTCGGCGTGGCCCGCATGACCCCCTGCCTCCGGGCCCGGCTGGCCCTTGGGATCCATCTCGGGTTTCCGGCCCATGCGGTCCTGGTCCGCAAGGTCCTGGTCCGCATGGGCCTGGTCCATGCGGACCATGTGGACCGTGGGCTTCGTGGCCCTTGCGGATGTCGTGGTCGCGGACGTCACGGAGGGCCATGTGAGGTCCTGGTCGAACGGGATATCCTCCGGATCCCCTTTCCTTTCCCTGCCCTCGTCGGCTTCCGCCGGTGCCGGCGGGTCGAACAGGTAGCGGTCCAGCGGGTCGGCGGGCGCGGGTTCCGTGGCCTTGCCCGGCTCCGGTCCGGCCGTCGGCGTGGGGATGGCCCGCGGGTTTTCCTTCCGGACCGGTTCCGTGACGGCCGTTTCCGGCGTGGCTGCGGCGGGTCCGGCGTGCCCGTCATCGGGGCCGGCGGCCTTGCCGGTGGTCCTGGCGAGTTTGTCCTGGCGGTCGCCGGCGATGATCACGATCAGATGCGTCGAGTAGAGCAGGGCGATGGGCGGGATGCTCATGATTGCGGGCGCACCCCACGTGGGGAGCATGCCGCCGGCGTTGAGCCATGCGTGCAACGCGTTGCCCGTCACGCTGAACAGGCTGAACAGCACGAGTCCGGCCCACGGGTACCAGCGTCCGCGGATGTGGCCTTTGCGGAATCCCCATGTCGCCCACGTGCACAGGAGGATCGTGCCGTCCACGCACAGGGGGCCTCCCCATGACAGGAGCGGGTTGATGCCGCTGGACACGAACACGAGCCTCAACGCGTCGAAGCTCAGCACGAACGCGATGACCGCGATCATCACGCCCACCGTCACGCCGGGCAGCATGCTCACGCTCTCCCGCCCGTCCACTTCCTTGGTTTTCTTGTCGTTCATTACCGGTTCCTCTCCGGCCGGCCCTCATGGCCGGCCCTTTCCTCTGCTACCGGTCAGGCGCATTCCGACGCGACGGTCAGGATCTGGTCGAACAGTCCGTTGACCTCGTCCTGGTCGCGGCTGCGGTCGTTCTCGTCGGCGGGCCACATGTCCTCGAGGTCGTGGTCGACGAGGCGCATGAACGGGCCCACGTTGGCCAGCACGCCCTTGATGTCGCGGCCGGCGCGGGTGACGATCTCGTCGACGGTCTCGCTGCCTGGCTGCCAGCGTTCGGAGCTCATCAGCTCCACGAGGCGGGTCAGTCCGGCGTTCGCGTCGCCCGCGGCGGTGCGGAACGCTTCCACGAAGTTCATGTCGTCCGCGGCGAGACGGTCGCCTCCCAGGTCGATTGCAGTATTGTCGGGCAGCACGCCGATCGCGCCGGTCTCGTCGACCGGTGCGGGGGCCGCGGGTTCGAGTCCCTCGCTCATGCGCCGCATGGTCTCGCGTTTGATGCTCGCGCAGATCGTGGATTGCGCCATGTCGAGCTTCGCGGCGATCTCCTGCTGGGTCATGCCCTGGCCGCCCTCCTCGACGGGCAGGTTCATGTCATGGATCTTCGCGTCGAGTTCGAGGCGTTCCGCCGGCGTGAGCTCCGGCACGCTGTGGCGTTTGCCGTCCGTGCCCACGACCGGCTTCGGCTTCGCGGAGGCGCCCTTCGGGGATTTCGCGTTCTTTTTCAGCGCGCGGCCGACCGTCCTATCGCTCACTCCGAGCGCCGCGGCGAGGGCCACGTTGCTGATCGGGTCGTCCTGGAAGCTGAGGATGAGGTTGGTGCGTTGCTGGACGGTGAGACGGACCGCGTCGGCGGTGAACTTGTCCTGGCACATCCGGTTCCAGCCGATCAGTCCCGCGGGGTATCCGAGGGCGATCCAGGCGCGCCCGTCGTACGCCTGGGCGATCAGGTCGTGCAGGCGTTTCTGGCTTTTCGCGGTCTCGTAGAGCTGTTCCTGGATGTCGCCGACGAGCTGTTCGGCCTGTTCGCGGGTGAAGTCGCTTTGGTTCGTGTCGACGCCCATGTTGACGGGTAGGTGGTCGCGCGTGTATTCGATGACCGCGTCGCCTGCCGTGGCCTCCCCGGGGTCCGGCTCGTCTATGATGCGGATCGGCTCGGGAGCGCCCTCGGCCGGTCCCGGTTCCTCCACGGCGGGCACGTCGACGATCTCCACGTCCTGCCATGCGGGGGCATCCTGTGAATATCGGGGTTCGCCGGTGGTCGGCTGGGTGGGGTTGATGTAAGAATTGGTCATGATTGACTCCTTCTGGTCCGACGATTGGTCTTCTGGTCCGACGATTGGTCGGGGTCGGTCTTGCCGGCTCCTTCTGATGTGATGATTGGTGGGGTTGGCTTCTGCTGGTTCCCTCGCCCGAGCCGGATTCGTCCGGCAAGGGGCAATGCAAAAATGGGTAAAGGATGGAACCATCGCCCGCACGCGAACGGCAATTCGCGTGCGGGCATTCTCTTTTTCACGGACCGTCCCGTGCGCCCGATATCACCTGTGGGACGCGTGGATGGATGGAACGGATATCGTCTCCAAGCACAATCGATCGGCGGGCATGATGGAAGACAACACTGCGGGCTTCTCCCCCATCCTCCGCCGCCGTCTCATGACGGTGGACCGGATATCCGGGTTCCTGCAGGGCGCATCGATGCCCCTGCGTCTCCATGTCTCCCCGATCGTGACGGTCCGGGCGGCTCTGCGTTACGAGGCGCTGGCCCGTGACGAAACGGTGCTCGCGCGGCGGGCGCGTCTGGCCTGGCTGGCGTACCGTATGGCCGTCGCCGATGGTCTGTTCCGTAATGTCACGGATCCCGCCGTCATGGATGGGCTGCGTTGGATGCTGTCCACGGGACTCACGGAAGGCGAGCTGTTCGATGCCGGGCTCTCGTCCGGCATCGTGCTCGCCGCCGCGACCTGTGATGGCGCATGCGGTTTCGTCCGCGGCATAGCCGCCGCGGTCGCTGATACCCGACGTCCCGTTTTGGAGGACGCCCTTTCGCGCATGTAGGGTCGGCGTCATGGTTCTCTCTTTTCGCTGCAGATGGGTGGTGGATGGGTTTGTTTCGGGTAAGGGATGGTTGTTCATCCCACCGGGATGGGCCGGCAAGCCCGGTTCCCGGTGCGCGTGGGGACGGCAATCCCCGACGCAAGTCTCTTATGATGTTCGGCCGTGACGCTGCGCTCCACGACCTGGTCCTCGATACGGACGCCGGCGGCGCGCAGGAAACGGATGTCGCGTTCCACATGCTCGCCGCGCAGCAGCGTCGCACCGGATAGGATCCGTTCGATCCCATCCACGTAGATGTTCAACGGCAGACGGTTCGCCAGGTTCACGTTCACCCCTCCTGCCGGCACGCTCTTCCAGCCGTCTTCCCTGACGGGGTGGAAGAACGCGTCGAACACCGTGCGATGCGCCTGCCTGTCGACGATGCGCAATCCGACAATCTCCCCGCACTCGGGAGTCGGACCGGTCACGCACAACCGAAGCCACAACACTCTTTCGCTCATGCGACGACCTCCCGACTTGCAGATTCTTGAAGACCTAACAGGTAATCCGTTGAAGTGTGTAGCAATAATGCACAAGACTTCACTTCTGGTGAAGTGAACGGGGCCTTACCTGCCAACTTTCTTGAAATCGACGCCTGGGTAACACCCAAATAATGGGCAAGATACTCCTGCGTCAGCTTATTTTGCTTCCTCTGCTCATCAATTCTATACGCAGTCACAACATCTTTATACTTCATGTGTATAAATATACGCATTCTCAACTATAAAGCAAATCACTTCGTATACAATTACGTATATGAACAATATTGAATCCACTCAAACCGCCGCCGCACAAGAATTCCAACGCATTGCGCGAGGCAATATTCGATTGCTTGTGGCTTTCTATAAACCCAAACAGGAGATCTTGGCCGCTGCCTTGAAAATAAAGCAGCCTTCCTTGAGTAGAAAACTCAACGGAAAGGCTGATTGGATGCCAGCAGATATTGCTAATGTTGCAGACTTCTTTGGAATACCGTTTTACGTACTGCTGACAACAGATAAACTCGCCGCATATCTGGTTCCTGGCGAATCCAATTATCAGCCTCGACAACATGTCGAGGCTGATAATGCAATTTCATTATCAACTCGTTATCAGGTGCAACATAATGTTGCACCTGATAATGCGGAGTCCCGTGAGTTCGCCGGTGCCGCCGGTCCACGCTACATCGTGAGGCCAGACGATGCCGAGAATACGAAAAAGCGCGGAGCGAACAATTCACCCCGCGCCATCGTGATGCCGTATGACCCGGACTTTTTGGTGCCCTCGGTGGGACTCGAACCCACACTGCGCAGATTTTGAGGCTGCTTCCTCTACCAATTGGGATACGAGGGCGTGCCAAAGCACTCTGAAGAGAGTAGCATACCAATTCGACTCTTGCGACACAAGACACGCGCCAATCCTCCATTCCCCCCCGGTGAAACAGGCGAAACACGTCGATATCGCGGACGGCGCACCCGTGTGTTGCCCGTTCTCCTGCGTGGTTTCACCGCTTACAATGGGCTGTAGTTTCGATGTATCGCTTTTGTTAGGAGGGCTTATGAGCAACGAAACTTACCGTCAGTTCGATCCCTGGCGCCCCTCTCCGGTCAAGGAGATTTCCCGTAGACAGATTGTGGAGACGCATTATTTCAATGTCGATCACGTCTCCTATGAGTCGAATCAAATCGGTTCGTTTGAACGCTACTTTGTTCAGGAGAACAATGGCGACACTGTGGCTGTGCTGGCCGTCACCGATGATGGCATGATTCCGCTGGTCGAGCAGTATCGCATCGCCAACCATCGTTGGACGTTGGAGATTCCGGCCGGTCACGCCAACAACCCGTCCGAACGCCCGACCGATGTAGCTAAGCGCAAGCTGGCCGAAGAGGCCGGTTTCGACGCCACCAAGCTTACGCAGTTCACCCGTTTTATGAACACGCCGAGCTATTCCACCCAGCACACCGCAATCTTCTTCGCCACCGGTCTAACCCCGGCTTCCCGTCAGGAAATCGGCCCGGAGACTCCGCGTTCCGACGTGCGTATGGTGTCGGTGGACGATGCCTATGAGATGGTGGTCAATGGCACGATTGTGGATGCCAAGACCATGGTCGCCATTTTGCGCCTGAAGAGCGGCACGCTCGATCATCTCAACGACTGATCGCCACGCTCGATCACCGCGGTGACTGTGGGCCATTGCAATCACCACACAATCGCAACATAACAGATAACGAAAGCCCCCATCCACTTTGGATGGGGGCTTTCGTGTGCTATATGCTAGCTGTCAGCAGCTACCAGAAGCCTGAAATCAGTCGCAAGCGCCAACGGTGTGCACGTAGATGGAGTCAGTGCGGCCCGGCTGGTGATCGCCCTGAGCAGAGCTCAGGATGACGATCTTGTCGCCGTCAGCAACCTTGCCAGCATCCTTGAGGACCTTGTCCGTGTAGACCATGAGATCCTTGCGGGACTTGTCGTGGTAGTCCTCCTTGAGCAGGAAGGCTTCGGTGCCCCAGGACAGAGCCAGCCAGTGGTAGGTGTGCTCGTTGCTGGTCAGGCCGTAGATCGGGGCGGCCGGACGCTCACGGGAGACGCGGTGCACGGTGGCACCGGTCTGGGTGTAAGCAACGATGGCCTTGGCGTTGAGCTTGTCGGCCAGGTCCACAGCGGCGGAGGAGACAGCGCCGGTGGAGGACATGTCAAGGTTCTTGAGCTCCGGGATACGGTCGAAGCCGTGGTCGGTGGCGTAGCCGGAGATACGGGCCATGGTGGCCACGGTCACATCCGGGTACTTACCAACGGCGGTCTCGTTGGAGGTCATGGTGGCGTCGGAGCCGTCGAGGATGGCGTTGGCGCAGTCGGAAGCCTCTGCACGAGTCGGAACCGGGGAGTTCACCATGGAGCCGAGGACTTCGGTAGCCACGATGACCGGCTTGGCGTACTGGCGAGCCAGCTCGATGATGCGCTTAGTGGCCAGCGGGACCTCTTCCAGCGGGCACTCAACGGCCATGTCGCCACGGGCGGCCATGACGCCGTCGAAGGTCTTGACGATCTCTTCGAGGTTCTCCAGAGCCTGCGGCTTCTCGATCTTGGCAATGATCGGGATGCGACGGCCTTCCTCGTCCATGATCTCGTGGGCGCGGTCGATGTCGGTGGCGAAACGCACGAAGGACATGGCGATGATGTCGGCACCGGTGCGGATGGCCCAACGCAGGTCGGCCTCATCCTTCTCGGTCAGAGCCGGCAGGGAGACGGCGACGCCCGGCAGGTTGATGCCCTTGTGGGAGGACACAGGACCGGCCACGACGACCTTGGTGTACACGTTGTTGCCCTCGACCTTGGTGACCTCAAGACGGACCTTGCCGTCATCGATCAGGATCGGGTCGCCCGGGTGGCAATCGCCCGGCAGGCCCTTGAAGGTGGTGGAGGTGATGTGCTCGTCGCCCTCGACGTCATCAGTGGTGATGACGAATTCCTGGCCGAGCTGCAGCTGAACCTTGTCTTCGCCATCGGCGTTCTTCTTGAACCAACCGCAGCGAATCTTCGGGCCCTGCAAATCAACGAGCGCGGCAACGTTGCGACCAGTGGCTTCGCTGGCCTTGCGCACGTTGTTGTAGACCTTGAGGTGATCCTCGGGGGTGCCGTGGGAGCGGTTCAGACGAGCAACGTCCATACCAGCTTCAACGAGCTTCAGGAGGTTGTCGTAATCCTCGGTGGAAGGACCGATGGTGTCTACGATCTTGGCTTTACGCATGAATGCCTGCCTATTCTTGTTCAATTTGGTTCGAGGCGCGATTGCCCCATTTGCCGAAACCCAGTCTACTAGCGCGAGCCGACTCATGACAAGTTTTCTTCACGGTGTGTTGTGAGCGCTCACATTGTTGTGTTGACTGGGTTTAAGGGTTGTATTCTCTAACGATTTCAGGCCTTTTCAGCGCTTTCCATGCTCTTCATCTTGATCACGGAAGCCACGGATGCGCCGCCAATTGCGAGCACAATCACAGCCAGCGACAGCCATGTGGGCACCTCCGGCACCCAATGGACGCCTTCGCCGCCGTTGATGAACGGCAAGGTATTGCCGTGCAGGGCCTCCATGATGAGCTTGACGCCGATGAAGCCCAGCACCACGGACAGGCCGGCAGGCAGGTAGACGAGCTTGTCGAGCAGAGCACCCAGCAGGAAGTACAGCTGCTGCAGGCCGAGCAGTGCGAACACGTTGGAGGTGAACACCAGGAACGGATCCTTGGTCAGGCCGAAGATCGCGGGAATCGAGTCGAAAGCGAACATGACGTCGGTGGTGCCGATGGTCAGGAACACGATGAGCATCGGGGTCCAGTAACGCACGCCGTTCTTGGTGGTGCGCAGCTTCTCGCCGTCGTAGTCGTCGGTAATCTTGATGATCTTGCGCAGATTACGGATGATGCCGTTCTCGTGATATTCCTCATCTTCATCGCCGCCGAGCACCAGTTTGACGGCGGTGTAGATCAGGAAGGCACCGAACAGGAAGAACACCCACGTGAAGCGGGAGATCAGGGCCGCGCCGATCAGAATGAAAATGCCACGGAAAATCAAAGCAATGGTGATGCCGATGGACAGCACATACTTCTGAATCTGCTTGGGCACCGCGAAGTTCGACATGATAATGACGAACACGAATAGGTTGTCGATGGACAACGAGTATTCGGTGAGCCAGCCGGAATAGAACTCGATGGCGGGCTTGGAGCCGGCGAAGAACCAGATGCATCCGCCGAAGATCAGCGCCATAACCACGAAGAAGGCGATATGCTGCACGCATTCCTTGGTGGAGGGCACATGCGGTCGACGCCCGATGACGAACAGGTCGACGATAAAGAACAACGCGAGCACCACGAAGGTGATGATTTCAAATGCGAGTGGGGTTTCTGCCATGATTCCCTACACTAACTTATGTATGTGACGGTTTTGGGGCCGTTCCGGTAGCGCTGATCGCCAGGCAGTCAGGGAATGTGTTGTTCGACACGCTCCGGGCCGCTCAGGCCAAGTCTTTACGGTCGACAACGCATCCCCTGACTGCCCGCCTCGGGTATGGGAATTTGGTTACTTGTTGGCTTCCGTCATTTGACGGAGTTCTTTTTTGAGGTCTCGGATCTCGTCGCGCAGACGGGCCGCAAGTTCGAACTGGAGTTGTTCGGCGGCGGTGTGCATCTGTTCGCTCAGTTGGCGAATCAGGTCGGCGAGGTCCTGCGCGGGCAGGCCGGCCTTCAGGATCTCCTCGTGGTGTTTGTCTGCCTCGTTGGGATCGAGTACCGGCACGCCCAGGTGCGTGTTGCCGGCCTTGCCCGCGTTGCGGTAGCCACCTTCAAGCAAGGTCTGGGTGTCCACATCCTCCTTGGCGAGCATGTCGTTGACGTCGCTGATCTTCTTGATCAGGGGCTTGGGATCGATGCCATGCTCCTGGTTGTAGGCAATCTGCTTGGCGCGGCGACGGTCAGTCTCGTCGATGGCTTGCCGCATGGCTTCGGTGGTCTCGTCGGCGTACATGATCACCGTGCCGGACACGTTTCGGGCCGCACGGCCGATGGTCTGGATGAGCGAACGATAGGAGCGCAGGAATCCTTCCTTGTCGGCGTCAAGAATCGCCACCAGCGATACTTCCGGCAAATCGAGGCCCTCACGCAGCAGGTTGATACCGACAATCACATCGATCTTGCCTTCGCGCAACATGCGCAGCAGTTCGACGCGGCGCAACGTATCCACATCAGAATGCAGGTATTCGACCTTGATGCCGCGTTCCAGCAGATAGTCGGTCAAGTCCTCGGCCATCTTCTTGGTCAGAGTGGTGACCAGCGCGCGCTCGTTCTTGGCCACACGGGCCTTGATCTCGGCGAGCAGATCGTCGATCTGCCCCTTGACCGGGCGTACGTCGATCTTCGGGTCCAGCAGACCGGTTGGGCGGATAATCTGTTCGACCACCCCATCGGACAGTCCCATCTCATAGTCGCCTGGCGTGGCGGACAGGTACACGGTCTGGCCGACGCGCTGCAGGAATTCCGGCCATTTGAGTGGTCGGTTGTCCATCGCGGAGGGCAGGCGGAAGCCGTGTTCGACCAGCGTGCGCTTGCGGGAGGCATCGCCCTCGTACATGGCACCGATCTGCGGCACAGTGACGTGTGATTCGTCGATGACCAGCAGGAAGTCGTCAGGGAAGAAGTCGAGCAGCGTGTGCGGCGGGGTGCCAGCGGCGCGGCCGTCAAAGTGGCGCGAATAGTTTTCGACGCCTGAGCACACGCCAACTTGGGTGAGCATTTCCAGATCGTAGGTGGTGCGCATGTTGAGGCGCTGCGCTTCCAGCTCCTTGCCTTGTTTGCGCAGTTCTGCCAGGCGTTCGTCGAGTTCCTCGCGAATGGTTTTGAGCGCCCGTTCCATGCGTTCGGGGCCGGCCACATAATGGGAGGCCGGGAAGATGTGGACTTCGTTTTCCTCGTCGATCTCGTCGCCGGTCAGCGGGTGCAGCGTGGAGATGCGGTCAATCTCGTCGCCGAAGAATTCGATGCGCACGGCCAGTTCCTCGTAGACGGGGATGATTTCGACCGTATCGCCGCGCACGCGGAAGGTGCCGCGCGTGAAGGCGATGTCGTTGCGCTTGTACTGCATGGCCACGAATTGGCGCAGCAGGTCGTCGCGGTTGATTTCCTGCCCGACTTTGAGGAAGAGCATGCGACCGGCGTATTCTTCCGGCGTGCCCAAGCCGTAGATGCAGGAGACGGTGGCCACAACCACGCAGTCGCGGCGGGTCAGCAGGTTTGCGGTGGCTTGGTGGCGCAGGCGCTCCACATCGTCGTTGATGTTGGAGTCCTTTTCTATATAGGTGTCGGTCTGCGGGATGTATGCCTCGGGCTGGTAGTAGTCGTAGTAGCTCACGAAGTAGCTCACGGCGTTGTCCGGCATGAGTTCGCGGAATTCGGCGCATAGCTGCGCAGCGAGCGTCTTGTTGGGCTCGATAATCAGGGTCGGTCGCTGCAGCTTTTCGATCAGCCAGGCGGTGGTTGCGGTTTTGCCGGTACCGGTGGCACCCATAAGAACCACATCATTCTCGCCGTTTTCGATGCGTTCGGCCAGTTCGGCGATGGCCTGCGGCTGGTCGCCGGATGGCTTATATGGCGATTTGACGACGAAAGGCTTGTCCGCGCGCTCGATATTGAATCCCATAGGGCCTCATCTTAGCGACCTGCGCACCATCCTGCGTATATCTCACCCACTTGGGCCAGCATCTCGGGCAATGGATGGGTGGAGTCGATGACGATATCGGCTATGGCCCGCCGCTCCTCCTCACTGGATTGGTGGCGGATGCGGGCCTCGGCCTGTTCCAGGCTCATGCCGCGTTCCTCGACCATACGGTCGAGCCGCATGCACACGGGAGCTTCGACCGTGACGATATGGTCAAAGGCGAATGGAATATCGTCAATGACCTCGGCGAGCAGTGGAATGTCGTGAATGATGATGGCTGCCTCGGGGTGCTCATGCTCCAGTCGCGCCGCCTCGGCATAGATCAATGGGTGCTCGATGGCGTCGAGCCGTTCACGTGCGCCCGGCGCGGCGTTCGCGCCGAAGACATGATCGGCAATCCATGGCCGGTTCATAGTGCCATCGGCGAGCAATGCATCAGGACCGAACTCGGCGACGATCTGTGGCAGCGCCACTCCCCCGGGTTCGACGATCTGATGCGCCAGCGCATCGTAGTCGATATGCAACGCGCCGAGTTGCTTGAGTCGCGCCGCCACCGTACTTTTGCCCGCGGCGATGCCGCCGGTCAGTCCTATTCGCATCATGGTGCCCATGATAGCTGGCGCTCCCCTCGGCCGGCTATCGCCGACAGCTCCCCTCAGGGAGGGGATCCGGCTCGCGTAGCGAGACTGAGGTGAGTCATTGGCGGATAACTCCAAAAACACAAGAAACCCGGCCCAATCGGACCGGGTTTCCGTTAAACGCTAAGCGCTAGCTTCGCGGCAAACTCACTTGCCGAGCAGCTGGTCGCGCAGGGCGGCGAGCTGATCGGAGTCGGCGAGGGTACCGGTAGTCGGAGCAGCGGAAGAGTAGTTGGAGGTCTCCTCGACCGGCTTCTCTTCCTTCGGGCCCTGGCCGTCGGCGGCTGCGGATTCGGCAGCGTTCTCCAGCTCCTTGGCCACGAACTCCTTGTGCTCCTCCCACAGCTCGTGAGCGGCGGCGTACTGAGACTCCCACTCCTCGCGCTGCTTCTCGTAACCAGCGATCCACTCGTTGGCGTTCGGGTCGAAGCCTTCGGGGTACTTGTAGTTGCCCTGCTCGTCGTACTCGGCCGGCATGCCGTAGATGGCCGGATCGAAGTCCTCGGAAGCCGGATCAACGGAGTCGTTGGCCTGCTTGAGGGACAGGGAGATGCGGCGACGATCGAGGTCGACGTCGATCACCTTGACGAACACGGTCTCGCCCGGCTTGACCACGGTCTCCGGGTTCTCGACGTGACGGTTGGCGAGCTCGGAGATGTGCACCAGGCCCTCGATGCCGTCCTCGACGGAGATGAAGACACCGAACTGGACGATCTTGGTGACCTTGCCCTTGACGATCTGGCCGGGAACGTGGGTGCGAGCGAAGCGCTGCCACGGATCCTCCTGAGTCGCCTTCAGGGACAGGGAGATACGCTCACGGTCGAGATCGACGTCGAGCACCTCGACGGTGACCTTGTCGCCGACCTTGACGACCTCAGACGGGTGGTCGATGTGCTTCCAGGACAGCTCGGAAACGTGGATCAGGCCGTCAACACCGCCGAGATCGACGAAAGCGCCGAAGTTAACGATGGAGGACACCACGCCCTCACGGATCTGGCCCTTCTTGAGCTGGGACAGGAAGGTCTCGCGGACCTCGGACTGGGTCTCCTCGAGGTACTGGCGACGGGACAGGACCACGTTGTTGCGGTTCTTGTCGAGCTCAAGGATCTTGGCCTTGATCTTCTGGCCGATGTACGGGGAGAGGTCGCGGACGCGACGCATCTCAACGAGGGAGGCAGGCAGGAAGCCACGCAGACCGATGTCGACGATGAGGCCGCCCTTGACGGCTTCGATGACGGTGCCCTCAACGACGCCGTCAGCTTCCTTGATCTTCTCGATGTCGCCCCAGGCGCGCTCGTACTGGGCACGCTTCTTGGACAGAATCAGACGGCCTTCCTTGTCTTCCTTGGTGACGACAAGGGCCTCGATGGTGTCGCCGACCTCGACGACTTCGTCAGGATCAACGTCCTTCTTGATGGAAAGCTCGCGGGAGGGGATGACACCCTCGGTCTTGTAGCCGATGTCCAGGAGGACTTCGTCGTGATCGATCTTGACGACGGTGCCCTCAACCAGATCACCATCATCGAAGTTCTTGATGGTGGAATCGACTGCCTTGATGAAGTCCTCTTCGGTGCCGATGTCGTTGATGGCAACCTTGGTGACTTCAGTGTTGTTCTCTGCCATGTAAATATATGGTTTCTAATAGTGGATGGATAATTTCTCGATATTCAGTTATACGCACACCCTACAGGCATACAGATACTCACAATACAAGCAACTCTGCCCAAATTTCCTAGGAAACTCTAGGCGTGTCGTTCGGCCATTTCCACGACGTTGGCTAGGAGCATGGCTCGGGTCATGGGGCCCACGCCTCCGGGGTTGGGGGTGTAGGCGGAGGCCTTGTCGTAGCAGGCCTTGTCCACGTCGCCCTTGATGCGGTAGCGACCGGCTTCTTCGTCGTAGACGCGGCTGACGCCCACGTCGACCAGCACGGCGCCGTCCTTGATTTTGTCGGGCGTCACGAATCCAGCCGAACCCATTGCGGCAACGATCACGTCGGCGCGGCGCATGTGGTCGGCCACATCCCGGGTACCGGTGTGGCACAGGGTGACGGTGGCGTTGACGGCGTTGCGCGTGAGCATTAGGCCAATCGTGCGGCCAATGGTGATGCCGCGGCCAAGCACGCACACTTCCTTGCCGTTCAGATCAATGTCATAGGCGTCGAGTAGCTCGAGCACACCGCGCGGAGTGCAAGGCAGCGGCGTCGAAATGTCGCCGCGCACATGCAGCACCAGTTCGCCGAGGTTGTACGGGTGCATGCCGTCGGCATCCTTGGCCGGGTCGATCATGTCGATGATCGCGTTCTCGTTGATGCCCTTGGGCAACGGCAGCTGGACGATGAACCCGGTGCAAGCCGGATCTTCGTTGAGTTCGCGTACGGCAGCGGCGATGTCGTCGAAGCTGGCGTCCGCCGGCAGTTCCTTCTTGACTGAGGTAATGCCCACTTCCTGGCAATCGGCGTGCTTGCCGGCCACGTACTTCATCGACCCGGGGTCCTCGCCCACCAGCAGCGTGCCCAGCCCCGGTTGGATGCCCTGCGCCTTGAGCTTGTTCACTCGCTCGGCAAGGTTGGTCTTGATTTCGGCCGCAATCTGCTTACCGTCGATTTTTGTGGACATCAACGCCCTCCCCTGTAGTTTCGGTGCATTCTATCGAAACGATAGGCTATCGTTGGAACAAGTCAGGATTATATATCGTTCGCTCTCACGAAGAAGGCGTGCCATGGGGACTCAAATCACACGACTTACGCGACTCGCCGCAGCCGGCCTGAGCGCCGTCCTGTTGTTCGCGACCACCGCATGCGCAGCCACCTCCCCCGCTGAAACCGAGCCGGACAACAAGACCAGCGTTCCCGCACCGACCGGGCCGATCAATGTGGTGGCCTCCCTCAATCAATGGGGCTCGCTGGCCGCCGAGCTGGGCGGCGATGATGTGGAAGTCACGTCCATCGTGAACTCCACCAATGTGGATGCCCACGATTTCGAGCCAAAGACCTCGGATGTCGCCAAGCTGTCCAAGGCCCAAATCATCGTGGCCAACGGTGCGGGCTACGATTCCTGGGCCACCAAATCGATGACCAAGACCACGAATATCGTATCCGCCGCTTCCGTCATGGGTGCCGTCGAGGGCGATAACCCGCATCTGTGGTTCTCCAAAGACGCTCGATCCAGCATGGCCACGGCCATCACCGATGCATATATAAAGGCACTCCCCAGCAAGAAGAAAGCCTTCCAGAAGCGGCTCAAGGCATGGCAGGCGGACGAGAAATCGTTGGAAACATGGGCGTCCGAGTTCACCAAGTCCCACTCCAACCTCACCTATGCAGCCACCGAACCCGTGGTCTATTATCTGATGGCCGATCTTGGGTTCAAAGATCAGACGCCCAAGGGGTATACGCAATCGACCGCTTCCGGCGGCGAACCGGCACCCGCGGACCTGCAGTCTTTCCAGAAACTCATCGAAGACAAGGGCGTGGATGTGCTGGTCAACAACACGCAGGAAGCCAGTGACGCGACCAATATGATCACTGGCGCTGCCGGTCGCGCCGATGTGCCGGTAGTCGACGTCTCCGAACAAATGCCCAAGGACGCCGACACGCTGAACGCCTGGATCAACCAGCTCATCAACACCATCATCGACGCGGTGGATCCAAGCTATGGCTGTGAAGACGCCACGGACGGCGATACCGCGGACAGCAACGCGAATTCCGATGATTCCAGCGCCGAAGGCTCCGCCACGGATGATGCCAATGCGCAAGACTCCAAGGCCAGCACCGGTTCCAGCACGGACCCCAAGTACATCCGTCAGTGCAAGGCGGCCGCATCCAGTGACTCATCTCAGGATTCGGCAAAGGCCGATGCCGCCAATGGCGATTCCGGCGATGCCTCCGGCAACGACCAGACCGACTCCGGCAAATAGTTAGAAGCAAAGGACACCGGCATCGGATTCGTGCCAATGCCAATAGACGCCTTGCATGAGAAGGGTTGTGCGACCATTGTCGAGATGGCCGCACAACCCTTCTCTTTGGTTATCACCATCCGTACACGATATTGAGAACGATTGTCAGCATCGTTTGCCACAATCGGGCGTTATGAGTGAAACTTCCGATTGCATCGTGTTCAGCGATGCCGCCATCAAGCGTGGCGACCATATCATCTGGCAGCATGGCACCTTCGCCATTCCCACCGGTTCGGTCACGGCCATCGTCGGCACCAACGGCACCGGCAAAACCACGATGATGAGGGCCGAGCTGGGCCTTTTGCCGCTCTGTCATGGCAGCCTGACCGTGCTGGGCAAGCCCGCAGGCGAGATGAACAAACGCATCGGATATGTGCCGCAGAGCTATGTGGCGAATGTCGATTCCAATCTCACCGCCGAACAATCCGTGTTGCTGGGCCTGACCGGCACCCGATTCGGCATCCACCCCATCACCAAGGCCCAGAAAGCCAAAGCGCTCGAGGCGATGGAGTTCACCGGCATCGCCGACAAGGCGCGGTACCGTCTGTCCGAACTGTCCGGCGGTTTGCGCCAGCGTGTGGCCATCGCCCAGGCGTTGGTGTGCGACCCACAACTGCTGATGCTTGACGAGCCGTTGGCCAACCTCGATCTGGCCAGTCAGCGCGCCACCGTACACGTGCTGGCCAAGCTGAACCGCGAACTGAACATGACCATCCAGGTGGTTGCGCACGATCTCAATATGCTCTTGCCGATTCTGACCGGTGCCGTCTACTTGCTCGACGGTCACCCGCACTACGCCGATATGCACAAAGTGCTCGACTCCGACCTACTCACCCACCTCTACGGCACACAGGTGCAGGTGGTCACCACTCCGCAGGGAGACATGTTCGTGACCCCGACGCCGGATGAGCTCCAGGACCAGCCGCAGGATATGCACACGGCAGCCGAAGTGGCGCAATTGCACCATCACGAGCACGGCAATGCCACCAATGGCAGTGCCGCCATCAGCGCCGAGAATCGATAACATCAAGCGAGCCGACCCACAGCCCATCAACGGACTGCAGCTCAGGCATGGAGAAAATACAGAGACATGAGCACCATCAACTTTTCGTATGATCCCGAATGGCTGGATACACTGTCCGCTCCATTCATGACCAACGCCTTCATCGCCGGCCTGTGCATTGCCCTAGCCGCCGGTGTCATGGGATACTTCACCATCGCCCGTCGTTCCACCTTCGCGGCCCATGCGCTGGCCCATATCGGTCTGCCGGGCGCGACCGGCGCGGTGTTGCTCGGCCTGCCCGTGTCACTGGGCATGGGCGTGTTCGCACTGGGCGGCGCACTGGTGATCGGTGCTTTGGGCAAGCGCGTTTCCGAGCGTGAAATCGCAACCGGCACCGTACTGGCCTTCGCCACCGGCTTGGGTCTGTTCTTCGCGCGATTGTCGAGTTCCGCCTCCCAGCAGATGCAGTCGATCCTCTTCGGCTCGATCCTGACCATCACCACCGGCCAGATCATCGGCTTCGCCGTGTTCGACGTATTGCTGCTGGCATTGTTGGCCATCATCTACCGCCCGCTGCTGTTCAGCTCGTTGGATGAGCAGGTGGCACAGGCCAAGGGTGTGCCGATCGGGCTGATGAACGTGGCGTTTATGGCGATTATGGCCGGTGTAATCACCATTGCCGTGCCGGCAGTGGGCACCTTGCTGATTTTCGCGCTGGTGATCACGCCTGCGGCCACCGCCAATATTCTGGCCGGCTCCCCATTCAAGGCGATGGTGATCGCCAGCGTGCTGTGCCTGGTGTCGATTTGGGCCGGACTCGTGCTGTCGGCGGTGTTCCCCGCCCCCCCGAGCTTCATTATCGTGACGCTTTCCACCCTGTTCTGGGCTATCGCCAAGGCCGTGGAGACAGTGCGGAAGTAATCTCATTCATTTTTCTTGCCCCCGCTGGCAAATTCATAGCGGGGGCTTTGTTATATCTTCTCCACCAAGGCATTGGCGATGGCGGCGATGCCTTCGCCGCGGCCAGTGAATCCCATATGGTCGGTGGTGGTGGCGGTAACCGATACCGGGCAACCAACCGCCGCAGACAGGGCGGCTTCGGCTTCAGCACGGCGTGTGCCGATTTTCGGGCGGTTGCCGATGATCGCCACTGAGGCCGATGCCGGCGTATACCCGTTGGATGCCAGATGCGCCACAACTTCTTGCAGCATATCGATGCCATGCCTTCCGGCACCATGCGCGTCCGCACCGACACCGAACAGTGAACCAATGTCTCCCAATCGGGCGGCGGCAAGCAACGCGTCAATCAGGGCGTGCGCGGCCACATCGCCATCGGAATCGCCTTCGATACCCTCGTATTTGGCGGCATCGGCCTCGCTGCATGAATCAGACGCCGGCCAGTAGAGCCCGGCAATCCACAGTTCACGGCCTGAACCGGCAGGCGCAAAACGGTGAGCGTCAAAACCTTGCCCTATCAGCACTCCTGCAGACCCCATGCAGTTCCCTTCGATGGCATTGCCCAGATGAACGGCAGCAAACGATTATGAATCACGAAGCCCCGGCGCATCGCATAAGGACACGACCGAGGCCTCAAAACAATCAAATCACTTCTTCTTGGACTTCTTCTCGGCTTCGACACGAGCCAAAGTATCGGCCGCGGCCTCTTCGGGCTCGGCGGTGTGATGCTTGTCGTCACCGGGCTGAGCGGGCTCGTAGCCCAGGTTCACGTCGAGCAGACGCTGGGCTTCCGCCTCGTCGATCTTCTCGGACAAGGCGATCTCAGAAGTCAGAATGGCGCGGGCCTTGGTGAGCATACGCTTCTCCCCCGCGGACAGGCCGTGCTCGTCGACATCGCGCTGGGCGAGATCGCGAACCACTTCGGCGATCTTGTTGACATCGCCGGTGGCGATCTTTTCGACGTTCAGCTTGTAACGGCGAGACCAGTTCATCTCTTTCTCGATGATCGGGGTCCGCAGGATGCCGAACACCTTGGCCACTTCGGATGCGGAGACGATGTCACGCACACCGACCTTCTTGGCATTGTCCACGGGAACGTTGATGACCAAACCATCGGAAGAGAGTACGGACAACTGCAGATATTCGCGCGTCACTCCCTTGACCGTCCGCTCGGTAATGGCCTCCACCTTCGCTGCACCATGACGCGGATAGACGACCATATCGCCGACTTTGTAAGACATGTACCCTCCGAGAACTGACGGCTTACACACGAAAACTCGAATAATTATGCCATGCGGTCTGGACCACCCCTATGAGAGCGCTCACAACCACGGAAACACAACGAAAAGGGCAAGAATTCGCCATTTTCGACGCGCCAATGTAGCGTTTTCGACTTCAACGCACGTAGACTTTGGGACATGGCTGAAGAAACGAAGATCAAGGAAGATACCGTCACCGTGCCTGTCGCCCAAGGCGACCTCGATGCGACGAGCAATGCTGAATTCTACAACCCCCACGGAGTTCTCGGCGGGCATCTCGGCATCGGCAAGCATGCCGACACCGCCACAATCCGCGTGCTGCGTCCGCTTGCCAAGTCCGTGACCATCCTCACCCAGGATGGCGAATACCCGATGACCCACGAATACAACGGCGTGTTCGTGGTTACCGTGCCGGCTTCCGGCACTAAGAAGCAGCCCACGATTCCCGACTACCGTGTCAGGACCGAGTGGGAAAGCGGCGCAGTGCTCATTGAGGACGACCCATATCGCTATATGCCCACAGTCGGTGACATGGACACCTATCTGTTCGGCGAGGGCCGTCACGAGAAGCTCTGGGAGACGCTTGGCGCGCATGTGCTGCGCTATGACGATCCGATGGGCGGCGCAGACGGCACGCCCGGCGAACAGGTGGTAGGCACCGCATTCTCCGTGTGGGCCCCGAACGCCCATGCCGTGCGCGTAGTCGGTAACTTCAACGCTTGGGATGGCCGCCGTCATGCCATGCGCGAGCTCGGCTCCTCCGGCGTGTGGGAGATCTTCATCCCCGGAATCGGCGCGGGCGAGACCTACAAGTTCCAGATCCTGAACGCCAATTACACGTGGGAGATGAAGGCTGACCCGATGGAGCGTCAGCACGAAGTTCCGCCGAACACCGCCTCCATCGTCACCGAATCCACCTACAAGTGGAACGATGACGCCTGGATGCAGCACCGCCGCACCACCAACCCGCATGATGGCCCGGTCTCCATCTATGAGGTGCACGCCGGCAGCTGGAGGCAGGGACTGACCTACCGCGACCTGGCCAAGCAGCTCGTGGACTACGTCAAGCAGGAAGGCTTCACCCACGTGGAGTTCATGCCACTGGCCCAGCACCCGTTCTCCGGCTCCTGGGGCTATCAGGTCACCGGCTACTATGCGGTCGACTCCCGTCTCGGTTCCCCCGACGACTTCCGTTACCTGGTCGACCAGCTCCATCAGGCCGGCATCGGCGTGATCATGGACTGGGTGCCCGCCCACTTCCCGAAGGATGCCTTCGCGCTCGGCCGCTTCGACGGCACCCCGCTGTACGAGGACCCGGACCCGCTGCGCGGCGAACACCCTGAATGGGGCACCTATGTGTTCAACTTCGGACGCCGCGAAGTACGCAACTTCCTGGTGGCCAACGCCCTGTTCTGGCTTGAGGACCTGCACGTCGATGCACTGCGCGTGGATGCCGTCAGCTCCATGCTCTACCTCGACTACAGCCGCGAACCCGGCCATTGGCGCCCGAACATCTACGGCGGACGCGAGAACCTGGAGGCCATCGACTTCCTCAAGGAGGCCACCGCCACCGCGTACAAGAACAACCCCGGCGTCATGGTGATCGCCGAGGAGTCCACCGCATGGCCGGGCATCACCGCCCCCACTTCCGCCGGCGGCATCGGCTTCGGCATGAAGTGGAACATGGGCTGGATGCACGACACCCTCGAGTATCTGCACGAGGAGCCCATCAACCGCAAGTGGCACCACAACGAGATCACCTTCTCCATGGTGTACGCCTACTCCGAACACTACGTATTGCCCATCAGCCACGACGAAGTCGTGTACGGCAAGGGTTCCCTGTACGGCAAGATGCCGGGCGATGACTGGCAGAAGCTGGCCGGCGTGCGTTCGATGTTCGCCTATCAGTGGGCTCACCCAGGCAAGAAGCTCTCCTTCATGGGCAACGAGCTGGCCCAGTGGGGCGAGTGGGATCACGACGCCTCCATCGATTGGGATTGCCTGAACTGGCAGGAGCACCGTCAGGTCCAGACCATGGTCGCCGACCTTAACGCCTTCTACAAGGCGCATCCGGCACTATGGAGCCAGGACTTCGACCCGGCCGGCTTCCAGTGGCTGACCAGCGACGATGCCGACCACAACACGCTGAGCTTCCTGCGCATCGGTACCAAGGGCGAGACCTTGGCTGTGGTGGTCAACTTCTCCGGTGAGGCCTGGTCCGATTACCAGGTGGCGCTGCCCACCGGCGGCAAGTGGACCGAAGTGTTCACCACCGATGACGCCAAGTACGGCGGCTCCGACATCCACAACGGCACCTTCGAAGCGGTCGAGGGCGAATATCATTCACGTCCGTTCTCGGCGAAGATCACCGTTCCGGCTCTGGGAGTTGTATTCTTGAAGCCGGAAGACTGAACTGGTCAACAGGCTGAAAGGTAACCGGTTTATTTATGCTCAATACCACAGCGCGTCAGAATACGACACCGCGCACGGTGCTGGTGGTCGAGGACGAGCCCACGCTCGCCACGGCCATCGCCCAGCGCATCACCGCTGAAGGATGGACCGCTCGCGTGGCCGGGGACGGCGCTTCCGCCGTCCAGGCCGCGTCCCAGCTACGCCCCGATCTGGTGATCATGGACATCATGCTGCCGGTTATGGATGGTCTAGAGGCCACCAAACGCATCGTCGCCGAACGTCCGGTGCCGGTGCTGATCCTCACCGCACGTGATGACGAGGCCGACAAGGTCATCGGTCTGGGAGCGGGTGCCGATGATTACATGACCAAGCCGTTCTCCATGCGCGAGCTTATCGCCCGCTGCAAGGCGCTGCTGCGCCGCGTGGAGCGTGCGAAGGTCATCGCCAAGAACTCGGAGAACGAGAAGCTGCTCGACTTCGGTTCGATGGTCATAGACCCGGCCCAGCGCATCGTCACCGTGAACGGCGAACAGGTGCATCTGACCCCCACCGAGTTCGATCTGCTGGCCACGCTGGCCCGCCGCCCGAAGTCGGTGCTCACCCGCGAAAAGCTGCTCGAAGAGGTCTGGGACTGGGTCGACGCATCCGGCACCCGCACCGTCGACAGCCACGTCAAGGCGCTGCGCCATAAGCTCGGTGCCGATACCATCCGCACCGTGCATGGCGTGGGCTACGCTTTCGAGCCGCCGACCGCGTGATGGCATCCAAAAAACAACAGCAATCCCGGCTTGATGCGATGAAACCTCGCGTCAAGCCGGTTGATTTGTTCTCATCTCTGAAGCTGGAACTCAGCGCACTGATCGTTATCGCCACTGCCATCGCGTTTGCCATGTGCTGGTTCCTCCTGAAATTCGGCTGGTCCGGTTGGATCGCCATGCCGCTGACTTTGGTGGTGGCCTTGGGCATCACCTATTTCTTCTCTCGCGGCATCACCGCTCCCCTACGCCAGATGCGCGATGTGGCCGAAGCCATGGCGGATGGCGATTACACGGTCCGCGTGGATATCGATCAGGATCGTCATGACGAGGTCGGCAAGCTGGCTCGCTCGTTCAACGAGATGGCCGGCGAACTCGAGCATGCCGATAAAATGCGCCGCGACATGATCGCCAATGTGAGCCATGAGCTGCGCACGCCCGTTTCCGCTTTGCAGGCGATGGTCGAGAACATGGCCGACGGCGTCACCGAGCCCACTCCCACCAATCTGGAGAGCATCCTCACCCAAACGCAGCGTCTCTCCGATCTCATCGCCTTCCTACTGGACCTGAGCCGTATGGAGGCCGGTGCGGCGAGTCTGAATATCGAAAAGTTCAACTTCGCCGACTTTCTTGACGAGACCATCGAGCCGTTGGAAATCGCCGATGGTGGCCACGCCCACGACATCCGCGTCACCGTGCCGGCCGACATCACGATGGAAGGCGATCAGGACCGCCTGCGCCAGCTATTCACCAACATCATCGCCAACGCGCTGAAACATTCGGCCGACGGCACCACCGTGCTGGTCGACGCCCACGAGGACGAAAACCAAGGCACCATCGTGACCAATGTGGTGAATTTCGGCTCCCAGATTGCGCCTTCCGACCGTTTGGACATCTTCCGGCGCTTTGTCAAAGGCAAGACGGGTCCCGGCACCGAGTCGGGCGGCACCGGTCTTGGCCTGTCCATCGCGCGCTGGGCGGCCCAATTGCACGGTGGCACCGTCAAAGTGGTCGACGACACGCGAGGTGCCGATTTCGAAATCATCCTGCCTAAATATCACATCGCCGAACGCTGATATTGTCCGACGTCCTACCGTATACTGTATTCGAACAGATGTTCGAATACAGGGTGGGAGGCGCAGCATGACACAGCAATCCGAGTCACAGGCCATGGCGCACGAGGCCACGCTGTTTGTTATGCAGATGGCCGGCGATTCCATGATCAATGCGGGTATTCACAAAGGCGATCTGCTGATTGTCGATCGTTCGTTGGCACCAGTCCCCGGAGATGTGGTTGCGGCTGTCATGGACGACGAAATCGCCATCAAGCGGCTGGTTTCACGGGCCGGCATCACCATATTGCACGCCGAGAATCCGCGATACCCCGATTACATGCCGAGCAACGGCGCTTCGCCTGCTATCTGGGGCATCGTCACCGATGTCATTCACCCGTTGATATCGTCATCGGACCGTCGCACCACGGCATCCGCCAATACCAGCACGCCCACCACCTTGGTGCCGGCCTGCTGAAACGCCTGAACGCATTGCCGCACAGTGGCACCTGTGGTGACGATATCATCAACGAGAAGCACCGCGTCGCCATTGCCGATGAGATCACGCTTCACCCTGACATGACCGGTGATACGACGGGCACGCTGTGCCGAAGAGACCTGCTGCACGGAGCGTGCCTTGGTGGAGGAGCTCAGGGCATTGCATGGTCGCGCATCGACGCCGTACCCACGCAATGCCCCTGCCACCGATTTGGCCAACGGTGCCGTATGGGCACGTCCTCTTCGGCGCATTGACGCCCGCGATGATGGCACCGGAACCACCAATACGCGATGACCCAAGCATGATGATGGTATTGGCGTCTTGTTCAGCAGCGACACCATGATGCGGCCGAACGGGCCGTCAAGCTCGGTATCGTCGTGGTCCTTCCAGTCGAGAATGGCACGACGTACCGCTCCCTGATAAATCGATGCGGACCATATACGGGCTCCGCCACCACTGTCTGCATCCCGTTCCCGGCATTGCGCGAACAGGGCCCAGCATGCCGCACACAATACCTCATCCGGCGCGTCACACCCAGCGCAGCCGCGTGGAAACAGCAGATTGCAGACCTGTGCCCACATCGCATGCCACCACTTGTATACGCTCGGCCCGTCCATAACGCGTCACTATCGAGCTGGAGTATCGAATCGCGCAAGCAGTGCATCCAGCAGTTGTACCGTATCTTGCGGATTCTCAACACGAACACCGATCGCACCGGCCTCAACCGCGGGATAGTCATTACCCGTAGGCGTCATGCGATCACCCACGAACACCATTTCATCGGCCCGTATGCCAAGTGTCTGCGTCAGCTTGCGCACGGCATAGGCCTTATCGATGCCGCATTCGCTGACATCCACACTGGTGTATCCGCCGGCCCTGACCCGCATATGCGGCAGATCGGCCTTGACCGCTTCGACCAGCGCCTGTTTCTTCGTGTTATCGCGATCCCATGCCTGCTTGGCCGCTACGGGCGCGAACTGCCCAAGAGCGGAGAAGGTGATCTGGCTGCCCCTGTTCTCGATTCGAGGCCCCCATACCTGCTGTTCCCACAATCCCAGTTCCCGGGCATGTCGCTCAAGACTTTCCGAGACAGCGGCCACGGTGGCTTCGGACAGATCATGCGCATACACCAAGGCCCATTGCGTGCCATCCCACCGGTAATACCGGGAGCCGGAGGCAGGCATGACATGCAGATTGCCGCGCCTGGCATTCGGGGTGAGTACATCCAGCACCTGCGAGGTGACCACCGCCATGCCGCCCCCTGAGATCAGGGCCACCACCGTATGGTCGAGCAACGCACAGAACCGTTCGATCATCGCGGGCTTCATCGGCTGTTTTGAGCTGGCCAGTGTGTTGTCCAAATCGAAACCGAACACCTTGGCGTTGGAGCAGACATTATCGAAATCAAGTTCGGACCACGAACGTACCACCATTTGTCGTGCCTCCCTCGTTGACGAATGTTCACAGCCAATGAACCAATCCTAACGCATGTTGCCTCCGCCATGCCCTATGGTGGGAACCATGCTTCAGCCACCTTGGAACGCACGAATCTACCGCAACCGCCACGGTCGCGGCGCACGAACCCCGATGTTCGGCACCCGTCTGCCCCGTTACCGCACTCGCACCGGCATGTTCGACGATATGGTGGCGGCCCAGGTTCGCAGGCTCGGCCAAGCGTGGCCGGAACTGATACGTCCGCTCCAGTTCGCGGTGGAGGATGTGCCGCCTTCGGATCCGACGCCTTGGCAGACCGAGCCGAATATGACGTCCCAGTGCTTCCCCGCCAGCCACGGCATTCCCGCACGAGTCGTGCTCTACCGCATGCCGTTGCAGACCGAGGCACCTACCAAGCTCGAACTGCAATTGGCCGTCAGGGATGAGCTGGTGGCCCGCATAGCGGAATTGTATGGGCGCAGGCCCGAGGAAATCGACCCCGACTGGGGCCTGTGACAACACTGCGGGCCGTGTCACTTGTAATAAGGTAGTGGCACGGCCCGCAGCTATATCGCCGCCGAAACATCATCAAACTGACGCTTCGGCGAGCATACCCTTCTACTTGACGATGGAGGAATCGTTCCGAGCCCAGACATGAACCGTGGCGGGCATCAGCGTTGAAGCGTCGATGACGGACAATCCGGCGATGTCCTTGTCTTGCAACGAATCGTGACTGAACCGCGCTCCCCAGCTCACTTTCTTGGATGAGTCCTCCAACATCAGCACGACCGCGGTGCCATGATCGCCGGAAAGATTGCCGGCTTCAATCGTTTGTGCTGCGTTCGCATCCAGTGTGATTTCCTTGGAGGTTACCGAAGCACCGGCATCATCGTAGGCGCGCAAGGTGACCGTCCTGCGCGCATTGGACGTATTGGCCAGCGTGATGGAGGCCTTTACTCCGTCGGGAAGGGCCAACCCCGAGAATTCGGATGGCTCGCCGGCATTGACCAATGCGAAATCGGCTTGGCCGGAGTCACCGGAGCGTGTGGCCTTGACGGAGAACGACACGGCGTCCTCTGCGGTGGACATCACGCCCAACGCCCCATCAGGAGCTTCTCCCAAGTCGATCGCCGTCACTTTATCAGCAGTGACGGTGGCATCTTTGGCGGGAACCAAGCCTTTGGCGGTAATCCATGACAGCCCGGTGCTGGTGTCTGCCTTGGCGAACAGATAAGCGGTGACCGCATCGCCGGCAGTGATGGACGGCGCCACCGATGCATTGGATGCGGTCGGCAGCGGCAGCGCGAAATCAGAACCCTTCGGTGTCAGACCATCCATGGTCACCGTGCGCACCACGGACGCGATAGGAGTCTCCTTGCTGGAAACGGTCACGAACAGACCATGCTGCCCATCGACCGCGGCGGACAGTTCCATCGAGGACTCCCCCTCGGCTGGCACAGACAGCGTGGATTGGGTGGACAATGCCATTTTCCCGGCTGTCTCGGAACCCCAGACGGCAATGTCGACGGTGGTCGGCTTGGTGGAGAGATTCGAGACGATGAGCTGCTGTGTGGTACCGGTCGTGCTGTCGGAGAGCAGGAACGACTGGCTGAGCGAGGTCGATACGCAGGATGCCGCCGATATGCCTCTCACATCGCCATCATCGGCCCATGATGCGATGGTGCCGACGGTGCCGGTGCCAGCTGCGGCCTGCAGCATACGGGTATTGATCAGACGAGCTCCCTGATTGATCTTCTGAGCACCGGTTTTCACCGAGGAATCGTCGGTCGAATCGGCGTCTTTCAAAGTTACGTCATCTGAACTGGACTTTTGCCCGATCGCCGAGACAGTGGCGCTGTAGACGGAGCCGAACGCCGCATAGCGCGCTTGTGTGCTCAGATTGCCGACAGTGGCCTGGAAGGCGCTGTCGCCGTACGTGCCGGTATCGGCCAATCCTATAGGTGCCGGGCAGTAGGTTTCGGACTGGGTCGGACTAACGGTCTGGTCGATGGCATTATCGGAAGCGGCCACCTTATCCACCCAGATATTGGGGATGGGGGCCATGACGAGAACGACGAACAGCGCAATCAACACCAGCATGGTGATCACACCGAGCACGATGCCGATCGCACGTTTGAAACCAGAAGTTTTGTTGCTCATGCCTGCTCCTCCAATCCGTAGGACGGTCGTCTGCGAGGCATGGCGACCAAGCAGTACAACGCCGTGATCACACCTAGGCATATCAGCCAGGCGTGCCTCCAGACACTATGCTGTGCACGTTGCTGCCATGAGGTATCCACCTGCTGTGAGGCGCTGCTACGCAGCGTCAGACGATAGTAGCTGCCGCTATCCGTGGAGACCAGGGACTGGGTGCCGTTCGATGCGGCGATATTCGCGCTCAACTGTTCATACGGCATGTCGTTCAAGGAATCGCCGGTCTCGGGAACCACGTAGATGCCGCCGAATCCAAGCGCGCTGATGGCCGCGATGGCCTCTTCGTCGGGATTGGACAGCAGCGAGGCACAGGCCTGGGCCAGTTGTTCGTCAACCGCATCATGCTTGCCGGACAGCAGGCGCGCCCGCTGGACCGGAGAGCTGTCGATCAAATCGCCGCGCGAGGTGCGCATCACCGCATAGTTGACGATGTTGCGGGTCTCCGCGCTCACGGCAAGCACACGATGATCGGCACCGGCCTCCAGATAATCGGTGGTGACCATGGGCAGGCCGTTTTCAGACACGCCCAGTCCCGCATCCTTATGACGTTCGATGCCATACATGCATTGGATGCCAATGCAGCACACCAGTATCAGAGCAAGCACCACACGGCCAGACACGATGAGCACATGCAGACGGTCCTTTTTCGATGCGGGATCACTGCCAGACGCATGCAACGGTTGGAATCGCTTCACCGCCCCACCAGCGACGAGACACACGCAGGCGAGGAAGCCCAATATCATCATCGCGATGCCCGGCTGCGCGGAACCGGCCACGACACCATCGGCATCCACGGTTATGGCCACACGGCTGGAGACCAGGGCGAGCGCGCCTCCGCAGACGATTACCACCCACATCAGTCGCGAGGTCCGCAACGCGAACGGCAGCACCAGCGAAGCAAGAGCAAGCAGCGTGATGACGCCAAACAGCACAGTGACCGCCAAATCGGCATAATCAGTCGACCCCATTCGCCATCCCAGCGCACGCTGTGCAGCCTCAAGCAGACTCAGCGACGCCGGCGACCCGTTGGCGGATGACGTTGGCACCGTGATGTCGCCGAACAGTTGACGCCACATGCCCAAATCGGCGTAACGCACCGCATTGACGAGCGTAGGAGCCACCGCAAAGGCGGCAGGAACCGGAATTAGCAACAGCATGGCGCGCTTGCGACGCACGAATAGCAGGAACATCAGGAACACGACGATCAGCGCGAACAGCAGCTGCGGTTCAGCGGCCACCACAGGGATGAAGCACAGTGCGGCGATGGCCGCGGCCTGAACGGATGTGCGCGGCTTGAGCGGGTCTTCGGTATGGTACATGCCCACGGCACGGAACACGAATGCGAACGCGGCCGGCAGGAACACCATTACGGTAAGCATCGGCATATTGGCCTGCGCATACCAGCCGAACATAATGCCGGTGGATGCCCACAGCAGTCCTCCCAGCACACGAACCACGTCCGAGCGGGTGAATACGCCCGCCAGCGCCCAGAACGACAATGCGCTCAGCGGCGCGGCCACAAACAGTATCATCGCCAAAGCGGCGGTCACATGGCCGAGCGTGACCAACGAGGCCAGCATCAGCACCAGCAGCCACGGCGTGGGCGGCGCAGGAATGCCGGTGCCGCTGCCAAACACCCACGGCGTGGTGGCGGACTGCACCAGTTGCGTGAAGCTGGCACCGGTGGGAAGCAACACATCGGAATACAACGATCCGCCGGAGAATATCGAACGGAACACCGGCCAATACATCACCGCGATGGCCGCAAAGCACACCAGCGCCATCACCACGGCCGCACTCCAGCGATATATGGTGCGTGTCCGCAGATGGGCACGTTCCAGCGGACTGAGCAGCACTCTGCCCTGCTGGGATTGGAATGCATCCCGACGATCATGGAACTGCTTGATCTGCTGGCTGTCTGCGAACAAGACATGCAGGGACGATGCGGCGACCTTCGATTGTCTGGCCACCAGACTGCGTGATTTCATGTTTCCCGCGATATCGGCCAAGGCCAGCCATGGCAGGCACAATTGCACCCATGCTTCATACGGCTTCTTGCCGAACATCATGGATATGGCCATGCCAAAACTGCGGAGCAGCCTCCACAGCCAGACGATAAACCAGGACGACATGGCCAGGTCCGTGTACAGATACCGCTGTTGGGAGCGATGCACCGTCATCGCATGATTGACCGTGTGATCGTCCTTAAGCGGTTCCCCGCCTCGCGTACGAATGCCCTCATACCGTGCGCGACGATGTGATATCTCCGCTTGCGGGACAACCACCACGCGTCCGCCGCTCAGGCAGACACGGCGGCAGAAATCAACCGATTCGCTGTAGGTGGTCAGCCAGGCATTGATGCCCCGCAGTCGCGTGAATTGCGACATGGACACCAGCGCGCCTGCCAGCGACACCGCAAACACATCCTGCCGCCCGTCATACTGCTCCTGATCGGGTTCTCCATCGACCACCAGGGAATGCACGGCGTGGTGACCCGCATACATACCGACATCATGCAGATGGGAGCCTTCCCAATCGCACTGTTTGCACCCGAGCACACTGGCGCCCGGCGTATTGCGCCACGCCTCAAGCAATCGTTCAAGGCATGAGTCATCCGAAGGGCGGGAATCATCATGGAGCAGCCACAATGCGCGGGGAGCGTCATCCAGATCGGCACGATCCAATGCCCGGCTGACCGCATCGCCGAAGGAGCGTGCGCCCTTGGCCGAGACGATGTGAATGGTCACATGCTTGGACTGCGGCACCTCCATCACCGGCCCCGATGGCGAGGGGATGACCTCGAACGAGGTGGTTATCCTCGAACTGGTGCGCCCGGTCGCGTCGGCGATGATGACGACCCCCGGAAGAACATTCTGCGTCAATACCGAACGCAATGTAGACCGGAGGAAACGCATATCCTCCTCAACGGTGATCACAGCCGTAATGCCGGTATCCACATCCTGCCTATGCGTATATGGTCGAGAAGACATGGCGTCGGCCAACGCCTCATGAATATCGCTATTACCTGTCGGACTCATAAACTCCCAGTGTACGCACCAGACTTGAAGGGGGTGTGTGGAGCTACGCCCGCTCCCGGTGCTCTCGCTTATATCGACGGCGTTCGCGCTCGCTCATGCCACCCCAAATACCGAATCGCTCATCATGGTCGATGGCCCATTTCAGGCATTGCTCACGCACTTCGCATTTTGCGCACACACGTTTGGCATCACGGGTCGAGCCCCCCTTTTCCGGGAAGAACGCCTCCGGATCGGTTTGCGCGCACAACGCCTTGTGCTGCCAAGATACATCGCCATCAGGTCGGAATAGTCCCCACAATTCGTGCCATGGCTCTTCGGCTGAATCGTCGACCACACCCCACATGCGATTCTCCTTGCCTATTGAGCTTTTCATACGGACTAAATTACACACATGCAATTTCGGTTTTGTCAAATTCTTTCTCGTGTCATTACATCATTTTTATGGAACTGTGTGCTATGGCGTGAACGCGATGCCCTGACGCCGTTGCACATGATATTGTGCCGTTCCTGCGCAGGAACACCATAGCGCAGGAACACCCGGCGGATGCTGTGTCAAAGTGTCATTCAGACAATCGACAGTTTCAGGAGGGGTTATGACGCAGGAATCAGGTGGGGCGGATCCGCATATCAACCCGCCAAGCTTCATTCCTGCGGGAAATCGACGCACCCGGCCTTCCGGGCAGGTGCCACGCTCCTTCGCCCCCGCCCGAACCTCGCGCCAGTCAGGTCAAGCTCCATCGGTCCGTCCGTCCGTCACGGGAAATGACATCGAAGAGCCTCAACTGAACGCCAACGCCACGGCAAGCGCCAACGTCGCGGACAACGGCAGGCGGACTCCGCCCAGTTTTTCTCCGAAAACCGGACGCGCCACTCGCAGCACGGCTCCGGATGCCGCCGCACCGCGCAGCATTCCGCCGTCGCGAGCGCGGATGTCTTCCGGCTCATCCCGCAACGCCGTGCGCAATCCGTCGGATATGCCGGTTTCCCGGCCCTCATCGCCAGCAGCAAACGTGTCCACGAAGTTCAGCCATCTTGGCCGGCCGGCGGCGGCAACGGCGAAAACGGTAACGGCACGCCGTCCGCGAGCCTTACGCATCACCCTATGCGCAATCGCGGTACTGGTGGCGGCGTTGATTCTTTCCGTTTTCGGTGCCTGGCAATGGGTGGACAGCAAACTGAATCGGAGCGACTGGCTGACCGACACCCCCAACACGCCGGCCTCGACTTGGCTGATTCTTGGCTCCGATGAGCGTGACGGTTCCACCGATTACGGCGGCGTAGACAATATCTCTGGCTTCAGGACCGATACGATTCTGGTGCTGATCAAGCCCAAAAGCGGGCCGAGTTCGTTGGTTTCCATTCCCCGCGATTCGCTCATGAACGTCGATAACCAGTACATGAAAATCAATGCGGTGGCGCTGATTGCGGGCAAGAAGGCTTTGGTAAGCAACGTCGAGCAGATCACCGGCCAGAAAATCGATCATGTGGCACAGATCAAGTTCGGCGGTCTGCAGAACGTGGTGAACGCCTTGGGCGGTATCGAACTGTGCTATGACGAGGATGTTCAGGATTCCTATTCCGGACTGAACTGGAAGGCGGGATGCCATACGGCGGATGGTTCCACCGCATTGTCCTTCTCTCGTATGCGATATGCCGACGCGCGAGGAGACTTCGGACGCAACGAACGCCAGCGACAGGTCATCTCGGCCATCGTCAAGAAGGCTTCCAGCAGTGAGACCCTGACCAATCCGTCCAAAATCGTGGCAGTGTCCAATGCCGCGATGAGCGCACTCACCGTGGACGAGAAGACCAACCCTTACACGTTGCTCACCATGGCGTTGGCGTTCAAAAGCGCCACCGGCTCGAATGGCATCTCCGGCAGCGTGTACTGGTCCGACCCCGATTATTACGTTGATGGCGTTGGTTCCTCGGTGCTGCTTGACGACGCCAAGAACACCGAACTGTTCAATCAACTTGCCGACGGCACGTATAAGGCCGGCACCGTGGGCAATCTGGCGGAAGGCTGACCGACGCTTTCCCGGAGCCCATCGGCTTCATCATCGGCGCATGATCGTCACCGTTGCCTACACCGCCAATCATGCACGGGCAAAATGTCATGTGGATAACTCGGCAAGCTAGAACCACATACCTTGATTCGGCTTGCGCTTTCGGCATGCGTTCCCCCACGCTGGAAGCATGACATCACAGCAGAACGATTCGAAGCGACATTCCGTCCATACGGCATCCGCCGTATCCCGGGCGAAGCACCGTTTGGGCGCGCCGCCATTGCGCGCCCGCCTGACCATGTTTGCCGCGGCATGCCCGATGATCGCGCAGGCATTGATGATGGTCATACTGCTGTTGCACGGGCAATGGCTGTTCGCCGCCATGATCGCACCGGGCATATTCGCCTGTCTCGTGTCCCTGCTGCTGACGCTCCCCTCGCCTCCAGGCCCGGAGAAGGCTCCCGATCCGCAACAGGCAACGATCGATGTCGGCATCACGGGCGACGCCGATGACCGCGCCGCAGACCTCCGTCATGCGCCGTCGCAGCCGATAGAATCGCTGCTGCACTTCGCACGCCTGCCATGGCGCGCCATTGTGGGCCGCTGGCTTGAACCCCTTGACCTTGCGGTGCCGATCGGCATGACCGGAAGCGAGCCGCTGATGCTCGATCTGAACCGTCAGGGGCCGCATGCTCTGGTGGCCGGCACCACTGGTTCCGGAAAATCCGTGTTGCTGCAAAGCTGGTGTCTGGCGCTCGCCTCGATGAACGGGCCTGAGCATCTGAATTTCGTGTTCTTGGATTTCAAAGGCGGTTCCGCGTTCCGCAAACTCGAACGGTTGCCGCATACCGTGGGCAGCGTATGCGATCTGGATCTGGCGCATGCCGTACGCGCGTTGCGTGCGCTGGAAGCCGAACTGACACGCCGTGAACAGCTGTCCGCCGCTGTCCATGCTTCCGATATCCGCGATATGGTCAATCCACCACCGCGCCTGATCGTGGTCATTGACGAATTCCATGCCCTGAAGGACCAGCTCCCGGATTATGTGAATCGTCTGGTGCGTATTGCCTCGCTCGGCAGGTCACTGGGCATGTATCTGATCGCCTGTACGCAGAATCCCATGGGTCAGGTCAGTGCCGATATGAAGGCGAATATGTCCGTCAGCATTTGTTTACGGGTTCGGGACCGTCTGCAATCATGCGAGCTGCTTGGCGATGGTCGTGCCGCCGACCTCAGTCCGGCAATGCCCGGTGCGGCGTTCTGCAACGATTCCGAACAGGTGACGGCATTCCGCTGTGCAACGGCACGCGATATCGATGCGGTGTGCCGCCAGATCGCGTTCGCATCGCGGTTCGTCGGAAGCCCGCCGCAACCGTCCCTGTTTACCGCGCCACTCCCCCGGCACGTAAAAGACCGGACTGTGGCCGACCACGCACCGCAACGCATTCGATTTGGACTTGCCGACGATGGCATCAACCTGCGAGAGGCGACGGTATCCCTCACCGGTGGCAATATCGGTGTCATCGGCCCGCAGGGGCGCGGCAAAACCACGTTGCTGAAAACATTGGCTCGACACGCCAGCATGGCTGATGGCTTGGCGGTACGTGTCAGTTCCCCGCATCGTCGGGTATGGAGCTCGCAATGGCTTCATGGCGGCCGCTGCACGCCGTATGCCAGCTCGGATGCACCACCGCCTCCGCATATCGTGTGGTTCGTCGACGACGCCGATGAGTTGTTCGACCCATTCCGCACCGACGAGCAGGCGCTGTCTTTCACACATGCGTTGGCCGATGAGTCCGTCAGCGTGGTATTCGCCGTCAGCACGATTCGCCCGATACGTATACCGGAGCATTGCAATACCAGAATCGTGTTCCCGTGCGGGGAGAGAACGTCCGATCTTATGGCCGGAGTCCCCGCTCGCCTATTGGATATGATGAGTCATATCGATGCCGACAACGCGGGCCGGGCCGTGCTCATCGAGGGCACATCGGCATGTCTGGTGCAGTGCGCTTCGTGAAAACTTCGGTTTTTTCTCGGCAAAACCTCTTGAAAATCACCACGGTTCGTGGTTACCTTGGTACTGGACTTAAGGAACAACACCAGCCACGGGGCTTTTAAGGGAGGCAAGCAATGAGCAGCGCTTTTGATTGGCGAGCCAAGGCCGCATGTCGTGACAAGGATCCGGAACTCTTCTTCCCGGTGGGCAACACCGGTGCAGCCTATCAGCAGATTGAGGAGGCCAAGGCCGTGTGCCGCACCTGCAAAGTGATTGACGCATGCCTGAAGTGCGCACTGGACACCAATCAGGATTACGGCGTGTGGGGCGGCTTGAGCGAAGATGAGCGTCGTGCGCTGAAGCGCCGCGCCATGCGCGCCCGCCGTTCTCAGGCCATGCAGATGCAAATCTGATGTTTTGATTATCGCTTCGTCATACTAGGAAACCCTCCCGCTTGGGAGGGTTTCCTCATTTCGGGCTTCGCATCACTCGTCCTGAGCAGCCCTGAGCTTCATATCAAGCACCACGCGGGTGCCGCCTTCGCGGCGCGGCTCCCAATGCACGGAACCACCGAAATCATTGGTCACAAAGGTGTTGATGATCTGCGTGCCCAAACCGGAACCGGAAGAACGAGCCAATCCACCCTGTTCTTCGGAGCCGAGACCGGAACCGTCATCCTCGACCACCACATTGAGGTTCGGGCCGGAGCGGCCCACGGAAATCGTGATATGGCCATCCTTGCGGCCTTCGAACCCATGCTCCACCGAATTGGTGATGAGCTCGGTCAGCACGAGGGACAGCGGCGTGGCATCCTGAGCGGGCATCATGCCGAACTTGCCCATGTAGTTGATATCGATGTGCTGGTCTTTCATCGTGGCTAGGTCCACGGCCATGCGCAGCAGGTTGGCGATCACCTTGTCGAAGTCGACGACCTCGTCGGCGGTCTGGCTCAATCCCTCATGCACCATGGCAATGGTCTGCACGCGGCGTTGCGCCTCCTGCAATTCCTTCTTGACCTCATCCGACTTGGTCTTACGAGCCTGAAGCCTCAGCAATGCGGAGACGGCCTGCAGGTTGTTCTTGACACGATGGTGAATCTCGGAAATCGTAGCGTCCTTGGTCTGCAGCTCCTGCTCACGACGGCGCAGCTCGGTGACGTCACGGCATAGCAGAATCGCTCCGATACGGCCGTTGTTGTCATACAAGGGCAACGAGCGCATCGAGACGGCGGAACGGTTGGCGTTGAGTTCGGAGTCGACCGCGGCTTTGCCTGTCAACACCAACGGCAGGGTTTCCGGAACAGGGTCGTTCTCCTTCAATAGCTGTGTGCCGAGTTCGCTGAGGTAATGGCCAGGCATGGTGGTCAGCAGACCGAGACGCCTAAAGCAGCTGATGGCGTTCGGGGCTGCGTATCGAACCACGCCGTCCATGGTCAGGATGATGAAGCCGTCCGCCACGCGAGCGATATGGCGTTGGCTCATCACCGAATCCTTGTAGGGGAATTGGCCTCGCGGAATCATCTCGTACAGATGCTTGCCGGCGTTGATGCTTTCCGACTCATATCGGCCGTTGGATTCTCGTGTGGCCATATTGGTCTCACGCACGACCAAGCCCAAGGTCTTGCCATTGTGCCGAACCGGCGCGTACACGTTGCAGACGGTCGCCTTGCCCACGGTTCTCAATACCGTGGAGCGGAACACCACGCTGGAGAGCATGGCGGCGTCCAATTCGCCGACCATGTCGTCCGGCATGACGTTTCCCACCACGTCTTCCGCCCGCAGCGTCATAACGGTGGATGGACGGCATTGCTCGGCCACCACGTATTTGCCATCGCCATCCTGTACCAGCAGCAGCAGATCGGCAAAGCTCAAATCGGCGATCACCTGCCAATCGGCGACAAGATGATGCAGCCACTCGCGGTCCTCGTCGTCGAAGTCGGGGCGCGTTGCAAGGATATGTGAAAAATCAGCCATATCCCTATCATACGCAGACGCACCGCCGCCGTCGCGGCAAGCCACACGGGCAAGTACGACGACTATGACGACATCGCATCTTCAATACCGCGCCAATCGCGTTGCACGGCTTCCCGCCCGTGGCCAAGGTGCCGGCATGTTGCTTATCGTACACGGCAAGCATCACGTACAGTTTGATATCCGAAGCCGCCACCATATTGCCGGCATTGCTGTGTCCATGGAACCCATCATCGCGTTTGCCTGCGCTTTGGCGTTGTCATCGCCATTGTCCTGGGCCGCAAGATAGACCGGCAGATAGAAATCGGCAGCCACGAATTGCTTGCCGGACTGCGACGTGGTCGCGATGGTGGCGTCCTCTGAGGAGTCGGCGGATGTTCCATCGATGACCATGGCGGAGACGGCCACATCGGAGGACGAGTATGAATCCGCGATGTCAGACAACTGGCTGGATGTGATCACCGGAGTGGAAGGCTTCGACTTCTCCGTCGAGCTTTTCTTGGACGAATCGTCGCTGTTCTTGTCTTTGGCGCTATCAGACGTGTTCTTCTTGGCCTTGGACTTGGCGTCAGAAGAATCCGTCGTGCCATCATCGGCGGAATCCAACGCATCGGCCCCGGTCGACTGTGCCGATGTTTGCGCCTGCGGCTGAGCTCCCCACAATCCCATGCTATGGGTGATGAACAAGCCGATGACTAACGCCACGACACAAATCAGCGCGATGAGCACAATCACCACCGCTTTGGTGTGATCGACGCCAGGACGCCCGGCGGGAGGTTCAGGAGAAGCAGGGGCCGCCGGATTGGCCTCGGGCTGCTCCAATGGGCTTCCGCACTGCGAACAGAAGGCATTTCCTTGCTCGTTGGCAAACCCACACTCCGTGCAATACACCATCGCCGAGCCCTTTATTGCTGCGACGTTCTCATCTTCGGATTCCATAGTATCGCCGCCATTGGGTGATAGTGTTCGTGCGAGTCGGTATTGACAAGCATAAAAGTTACGCTAACGTAGGTTACGGCAGCGTAAGAAGCGTATCGTCAACTCGTGAAACGGGGGCATCACCATGGCATCAACAACCGGCGACTCGGAAAAGACGATGCATCACGACGCTCATAACAGCGCGACGATTGCAGAGGATGCCACCATCGCATCCAAGCGTCAGGCGGCTATCGAGGCGCGCGAACAGGCGTTGCAGGCCAAGGCTGATGCCGTACGGGCCAAGGCCCAGTTCAAGGCCGAGGCCATTCGAGCCAAAGCCGAGGAGAAGGCCCGGCACAAGCTCGCCAAAGCGGAGAACCGTGCGCTGAAAATCGAGGGCATTGCCCCTGCGGAAGTGGAACGCAAGATTCGTCTCGACGTGCACGGACGACCAAAGCCGTTGATGCGCGGCTGGATTCACGCGATTGCCGCTCCCCTGTCATTGGCGGCAGGCATCGTGCTTATATGCTTGGCACATGGCGCGAGTCTGAAGTGGGCGTGTGCCGTGTTCATGACAGCGTCGCTGATTCTGTTCACCAATTCGGCCTGCTACCATCTGGGCGATTGGAGCCCGCGCGTCACCGATGTGCTGCGGCGTATCGATCATGTCAACATCTTCCTGCTCATTGCCGGCACGTATACCCCGGTTTCGTTTGCGCTGGAACCGTTCTGGCGCAATGTGATCATCATATCGATGTGGGCGTGCACGGCCATCGCCATCGTGATTCATGTGATCTGGATCAATGCACCACGCTGGCTGTATACGGTGGTGTACATCATCTTCGGCATCTACGGCCTGGCTTATATGGTGATGTTCTGGAATTCGCCGTATGCGGGGCCAGCCGTGGTGGTGCTGCTGTGCGCCGGCGGTGCCTGCTACATCCTCGGCGCCATCGTCTACGCCTTGCGCAAGCCCGACCCTTGGCCTCGCGTCTTCGGATTCCATGAGATTTTCCACTGCGGAACGGTGGCCGGATATGCCTGCCATATGGTGGCCATCTACATGGTGATCGTCTCGCTGTGGCAATAAGCGCTACGACATATAAGTATGCCCCCGCCTACGGGGGCATACCAGTCACTTAACTCAGGCCAGCGGCTTGGCGGCCTTGACAGTCACGGACAGCTCGCGGCCGTTCGGTGCGGTGTAGGAAACGACGTCGCCCACCTTGGCGCCCTCGATGGCCTTGCCAATCGGGGAATCCGGGGTCATGATGTCGTAGTCGGTGCCGGCCACGATGTCACGGCTGCCGAGCACGTAGGTCATCTCGTTGCCGTTGAGCTCGATGGTCACCACAGAGCCCTCGCCCACGGTGCCTTCCGGAGCATTCTCGATGATCTTGGAATCGCGCAGCTTGACGGTGAGCTCGGTGATGCGGCCCTCGTTCTTGCTCTGCGCCTCACGGGCGGCCTGGTAGCCGCCGTTCTCGGACAAGTCGCCCTCGGCACGCGCCACGGCGATCTTGTGCGCGATTTCCTCACGCAGCTCACCTTCACGATGGGCGAGCTCTTCCTTCATCTTGTTGTATGCTTCCTGCGTCAGCAGGTAGACCTTGTCCTCAGCCATATCGTCCTCCTGAACCGTTGTCGATGCTGAAACAATCTTCGTTATTTATGACAAAACGCCGGCTATGACCCCGGCGTTCGTCATGTGCTGACCTATGGTCAGCGGGTGGAAATGATGTCGATGACGAACACCAGCGTGTCCTCGCCGCCGATGCCGGCCTGCGGGATGCCGCGGGAACCGTAGCCGTATTCCGGCGGAATGGAAACCACCAGACGCGAACCCACGTTATGGCCCGGCACAGTCTGGTCCCAGCCCTTGATGACCTGTCCCACGCCGATGCCGAAACTGGCGGGCTGATGACGGTCGAAGCTGGAGTCGAATGGGGTGTCCTTACCCCACACCACGCCGTGGTAGTTCACGGTGACGGTGTCGCCGCGACGCACGATCGGGCCGTCTCCCTCGGTCAGCTCCACAACCTTGAGGCCCTTCGGGGCTTCGGGCGTCGGGAACTCGATAACGGGCGTGGTGCCAAATTCGGCGTTCACCTGAGGCATCTGATCTGTCATTAGTCCTCCTTCAAAGACACAATGCGCCCTACCTTAGCACCATCGGCGAATCGGCGGTAGTCCTTCATCCCTGTGCGATACGACACGCTGGCCGTATACGTCAATTCCGGTCATCATGCTGGTGAATACCGGACATGTCAATCAGCATTCGACGACATTGACGGCAAGTCCACCCTTGGAGGTCTCCTTGTATTTGGCCATCATGTCTTCACCGGTCTGCTTCATGGTTTCGATGGCCTGATCAAGGGTCACGATGTGTGAGCCGTCGCCGAGCATGGCCATACGCACGGCGTTGATGGCGGTGTTGGCGGCCATGGCATTGCGCTCGATGCATGGAATCTGCACCAATCCGCCCACCGGATCGCAAGTCAGACCCAAGTTGTGTTCGATGCCGATCTCAGCAGCATTTTCCACCTGTTCCGGCGTGCCGCCTACGACTGCGGCAAGTCCGGCCGCCGCCATCGAACAGGCCGAGCCGACTTCGCCCTGGCAACCGACTTCCGCACCGGAAATTGAGGCGTTGCGTTTGAACAGGTATCCGATGGCACCGGCGGTCAGCAGAAACGTGACCACGCCCTGTTCATTGGCGTTGTCCACGAAATGCCAGTAATAGTGAAGCACGGCGGGAATGATGCCGGCGGAACCGTTGGTCGGAGCGGTTACGATGCGCCCGCCTCCGGCATTCTCCTCAGAGACGGCCAAGGCGAAGAGATCCACCCATGCGGCGTCGGAAGACTCGAGCACGGCGTCTTTGCGCCGGCTGTCGCGGCGCAGCACATCGGAATTCGAGGCGAGACGCCGATACATTTTCGGCGCGCGGCGGGGTACGTCAAGGCCACCGGGCAATGTGGGTTCCGCCGAGGTGCATCCGTGGTCCACACAGGCGCGCATAACACGCCAGATGGCATCAATATCGGATCGGACCTGGATGCCCGAGCGTGAAGCGGTTTCGTTGGCCCATACAAGTTCGGCGATGCTGAGATGATGTTCCCGGCATAACGACACCAGTTCAGTGCATGATGAGAACGGGTAGGGTGCCTCGACGCCGAAATCAGTGGATGATGACTCGTCCGCATCGGCAAAGGAGGCGCCTTCCGGAGGGCGTTCATGAATGCCGATCATCGGGTCTTCGGGAGCGCCTTTGCGCACGAATCCGCCGCCGATGGAATACCAGACCTGTTCGTCGACCAAGCTTGCGGCGGCGTCGAACGCCTGGAATCGCATGCCATTGGGGTGCGCGGCCATGCGCTTCCATTGTTCGAACACCACGTCACGGTCGTAGTCGAAATGGATGCGTTTGAGGCCGGCGAGGTTCAGAGTATCATCCAACGCGCAGATCTCGCGGATGTGCATCATGTGGTCGGTATCCACGGTGGCCGGCAGATTGCCTTCGAGCCCAGCCATCGCAGCACGATCGGTGCCGTGGCCGAGACCGGTCAGCGCCAGAGAACCATAAAGCGTGATTTTGACACGTGCGGTGCGATCGACCAAATGGTCGGCCTGCAACGAGGAGGCGAAAGCATGTGCCGCGACCATCGGGCCTACGGTGTGCGAGGATGAAGGTCCGACGCCGATGGTGAACATGTCAAGCACACTGAACATTTGGCTCCTTCTCCCCTGCTGGTTCGGCATGCCGGTGTTACCAGGCGTCATACCATCACGATATCGTATCCCAGCCCAGCGCCCGGAATCGCTTTCGCCTTGTGCGATGATGGCCGCGCGCGTCATGCCGGCGAGCGATAAGTCAGTCAGTGAGACAGTGCGGAGAACATCATGACCAGTACGATGATACCGATGATGGCCAATACGATCTGCACCACCATCAGCCCGATGGTCAGTCCCTTCTTGGTGGCGATTTTGGGCGCGTACGCCTGTGCCAACAGGAAGGCGATGAAGCCGAACACCGCGTAGTTGACGGTCAGGGCCATCACATCGCCGTTCGACAACACCACGCCGTTCAGCGGCTGGTTCAGCGTGTTCATCATCGCGCTCATCACGAACATGCCCCACACGCCGTAGCCGATTAATCCGACGACGCCGTACAGCCATGGCTTGAGTTTGTCGTTGGCACGCAGGGTCAGGGCTTCGGCACACCACAACAGGGCGAAGCCGACGATGTAGGTGAACGCCACGGCGATCAGTATCACGATAGTCGCCCATGGCAGGAGTGCGGCCACATTGCCGATCATGGACAGATAGAATCCCGAGCAGGCGATGGCACCAACGGTGAGTGCAGTGCCCGCAATGACGGCTTGGGCAAGCATGGTGGGCAGTGCGCCTTGTTCGACTCGTTCGACATCGGTCCAGCGTGAAGCCATGTGGATTCCTCGTTTCATCAGGTACATCGTCACAACGCCACATAGCCTAACGGCCTTTTGTTTCGGCCTTATAAGCTCTCCACATAGTGAGCTGCGAGCCCCCTCTGACGAGGGGGGCTGTCGGCGAAGCCGACTGGGGAGAGACCACGGCACAGCCGCAAAAACGGCATCGGCCACAGGCCGATTTCAAGGTGCCTCCGGTGGGACTCGAACCATTCGACTCCCCTGATTCCATTTCCTCCGATCCGGCAATGTCGCTGGATGATCTGGAAAGGCTTTCCCCCGCCTGTTTCTATATGATTTCGTGGATGGTGCTTTCGGTCGCCTTCAAGACCGCCCTGCACTGAAAACCACTTTCGAGATTTTTTCCAGCTCGCTACGGAATGCACCTTAAGGTGGCTCCCATGCCCTAGGGTGCACAGGCCTGGCGGGCTGTTTTTATCAATTAAAAAGGGAGTAAAGATGGAACGACGCGAGTTCGGAACCATTATCACAAGGAAACGAGAAGATGGCACGATCCAATCATGGATCGCCAGGTACGCCTACAAAGGCATTCGATGCCAGAAGGCATTCGGCCCGCGAGGACGCATAAGCGCCGAGAAATGGCTTGAGGAAGAGAAACTGCTGATCGATCTCGACCGGCGCGGCATCCAGGAATGGTATCCACCACAGGCAAGGGAAAATCAACGCAGGGCATCGGAACTCACGTTCAACGAATACGCAGACCATTACATCCTGCACCACCGAAAATCTGACGGCGGCGAGCTCGCGGGAGGATCCAAACGTAATCTGCGTGCCGACGTGCAGCATCTGCGTGACGCGTTCGGCGTCATGAGACTATCCGCCATCACACCGGGCATGATCCGGGACTGGTACGAGGCCGACCATCCCGAAGGACCTTGGGCGTTCAAACGCGAATGCGAACGGTTCAAGGCGATCCTCACTGAAGCGAGCAGTCCAGGCATCGACGGCGAGCCGGCCATCATCGAGACGAACCCGTTCGTCATGCCGATACCACCGGATCCAGAACCCGAATCCCGCATGATCCGTCCCTTGGACGCGGACACGATACGCCGCCTTTACCACGAGATGCCCGAATACACGCGCATCAGCGTACTGATCGCCGCGATGGCCGGAGGCATGAGGACCGGGGAACTGTGCGCCCTGCGCCGTGAGGACATCGATTTGAAGCATCGGACCGTCAGCGTCAACGGCAGCGCAAACCGTGGACGGGACGATCTGGGCAAATCCAGGATAGGACGGACGAAAAGCCGTCATTCCGTGCGCACATGCCCGATACCGGAACTGTTGGTTCCAATCTTGCAGGAACACTTGGATAGTTTGGACACGGACGATCCCATGCTTATCCAGGCGAAGCGTGGCGAGGTGATCGCACAGACCACACTCGCCGGCCAGTTCAAGACCGCAAGGGAACGTTTGAAACTCGATCAGCCAGTCACGTTCCGCACGCTGCGCGTCACGCACACGACGCTCATGCTCATGGCTGGCGGGACCGTGCGCGAGACCATGGACGAGATCGGCGACGGCACCATGCAGGTCGTCATGGACCATTACGCGCGCACCGTGCCCGAACACCAACGCCAGGTCGTGAACCATCTCGTCCAAACCCTTGTCGACGATGACGCCCGGCTCGCACGGACATTGAAGGCGACGAGGACACCGCAACAGGGAACACAGAGCAATGATCTGACCAACGGGCTCAGACAGATGATCCAACTGCTCGGCGAGATGTTGCAGCGGGTGGATGCCGAAACCGTGGAAGCGGCACTGGCTTAAACGGAAAAGCGATATTGGTATAGGAGAGAGAACCATACGAGGTCGCATGAAATGAAAACCAGAGGGAGAATCCAGGAGCCGGTCGGAAACGGAATGACCGGAATGGGCAGTATCCTTGGAGGGGAAGCCGTGGCAGGCAATGCATGAGAAGCCACGGCTTCTTTTTATTCCCCTAAACCCGTAAACTATTATTTCTTTAAACCCGTAAAACCGTATATGAATACCGATGAATACGCCAACGATGGCGTCAGTCTTCCAGCAGCTTGCGGGGATTGGAGACGTGCAGTGCATCGTACAGCCTCAACGACGTATCGAGTGATACGAGTTATCCACTTATCCACATTTTCCAGGGAGCCGGTTGCGATGGTCCCGTGGTTTCTGCCATGATTGGCGCACATTCGACGTAAGGAAGCGTCGAACATATGGAAGGAGCCGATCATGGCAAGCATTCTCATGGACGTGGACGCGATCATCGACCTGTGCCGGGACCACGGCGAACAAGGGACCCTCATGCACGAGGTCATGGTCAGGATGGATCCGAGCTACCGTCGCACCTCACTCGGCGCCAGGATCGCGGCGGAGCTCGCGGAACTGGGATACGAGGACGAGGCGGGAAGGCTGATGGAGGCCGTCTGGACGTCATGACTGATAAAAAATATCCCCGGCACCAATATGCCGGGGATACCGTGGTTATTCACGGCGTCATTCCTTTGGGCACAGCCTCTCATCCCAAACCTGTTTTGCATAGGTAACCGTAACTAAAGAAGAAAAGACACCAACGAAACCGTCCATACATGCGAATGGAAGGTGAATATCAGGACACGAACAAATTGCTACAAACAAACCAGCAAACTGATAAATGTTGATCCTTTCCATCCATTTTAATTGTTTTGCTTCAGGAGAAGTATCGAACAACACGAGACGTAAAAAGTCATAAACGACGAAGGAAACAGCAACGCATTCAACGAAATACATAGCCAATAAGACAGCTGCCGCAGTAACCGTCCGACCATCAAAAATGTACGCGACAGAATAGCCCAATACAAGCATATACAACATTGCAATCGCAAAAGTAATTCGTGCACCACGCACTTTCTTGCTAACAGGACCACCTAGAATGAGGAACAATGCAGCAAAACCCGCAGTCACTATTAAGATAAAGACGTACGCCAGTCCCTTCGATTTAATCTGATCGCAAATGTTTTTCGCAAGATAAACTAAGTCGCAAATCAGAACGACCATTAAAAGAACATAGAATATATCGACGGCCAGTTTCTTGATTTTTTTGAGATCTAATCGCTTCGCCATTCTGAAAACCTTTCTGACGATCAACCGCTTCAACACAGTATGACAGAACCGTTAGAATGTTTTATATTTGTCAAATAATCTACTGTACATAGCCAAACTGACACCACTTAATTCGCAAACAAGAAGCTACAGCCGACCGTTAATCAAACATCAGCTCAAGTTATGGATAGCTGCCAAACTCAATTGAGTTCCACCGAAGCCTCAATACACACCTAAACAGTAATGACTTCCATATGTTCCCAACGACCGTATATTCTAGATTTATGCCCAAATCAATCGCTGACATTCGAAATCACGCCGCTGCCAGCCTCTCAACAGACAAGCAGCAGATGCTGGAACAATTTTTGACTCCGATGGAAGTTGCAGTGCAGGCCGTCAGCCTCTTCTCTGAATCGACAAATCCTCTAAACATTCTTGACTTAGGTTCAGGAAGCGGCATCCTCTCCGCAGTCACTGCGCAACATTCACCATCAGGTAGTACCGTTACCGCCATTGAGCAGGATAAGCAGCTTGCCGATCTATCAGAAGCGGCCATCAGCCAGGGCACCGATAAGTATGAAATTATTAATGAATCAGTATTCGATGTTTCAATAGATGCCCGATTCGATCGAGTGATACTCAACCCACCATACAAAAAGATCAAGCCCACCTATATATCGACAGATTGCGGACAAATCAAAGTCACCAATCTATACGCCGCCTTCTTGGTGACCGCAATTGAAGCTCTCGCACCCAACGGCGAATGCGTTGCAATCATTCCTCGATCATGGATGAACGGACTTTATTTCAGCGATCTGAGACATTTCCTGCTCGAAAAAACAAGCATAGATGCAATGGCCGTATATGGATCGCGACGCGAGCATTTCGAAGATATGGGTATCTTACAGGAAATCATGCTACTTAAACTTTCCCGTAAGACGCAACGAAAAACGGTTACCGTCTACCAAGATGTGTCGGCCGGCACTCCGTTAATCAAGCAAGACCATCACGATTTCCCAATTGAGAACCTTGTCTTCGGTAAAGAAAAAATAGTCCGAATCCAACAACAGGATCCACGATTAAACCAGTTTCGCACATTGTCCGAAAACGGATTATGGGCTTCCACAGGGAAGCTCGTCTGGTTTAGGAATCGTGACATCATCAGCGAAAAAACAACATCCTACCCGCTCTATTGGGCTGCCAACCAGAAAGGATTGGTCACTGTTCATCCCGTAACGGGTACACGTGGTCAATGGGTATCAGCCGGTGCGGAAAATCGTCCGATACTGCAACCAGCCGGGAGCTTCGTATTCGTAAACCGATTCACGTCCAAGGAGCAGCATCGTCGTATCCATGCCACCTATCTGAACAATCCGGGACTCTTCGCAGCGGATAATAAGCTCAACTACATTCACGCCGGTACCCCACGCAAAACTGTTCCATTGCAGGATGCCGTAGCCCGAGGTCTAACAGTTTGGTTGGCAACCACTATCGTAGATGACTGGTATCGCGAGGTATCCGGGAACACACAGGTAAACGCCACAGATTTGCGACAGCTTCCATGCCCATCACAGGACCAGTTGGCCGCACTGGCAAATCTTATAAATCCCACCAATGAAACAGATCAAAAAACAATAGATGAAACCGTTGAAAGGTTTTTTTCATGGACGCCCAGGAACAAGTAAACAAAGCAATCAGCGCACTAACCTCTTTTGAAGTCAGTGACGATCAGCGCAATGAACGTAGCGCTATGACTCTGCTGGCTCTGCTGGGACTTCAATCGGGTGACAGTTGGGATAAATCCACTAATCCGCTGCTCGGAACCCGTGCAATTATGGATCGAATACGCGATGAATACAAAGTTGAATACAAACCGAATACTCGCGAGACGATACGTCGTTTCACCCTTCATCAGTTCGTAATAGCAGGTATATGCGAGGAGAACGCCGATCAGCCCGACCGTCCCATCAACTCCCCTCATTGGAACTATCGCATTACACCTGACGCTCTGCACGTATTCCAAACATTCGGCACGCCAAAATTTGACACATTGGTAAGCGCGTTCCTTTCCACGCATCCTTCATATAAGTCTTTAACTGAGGAACGTAAAAATATGCCAAAAACGCCCGTCACGCTGCCGAATGGACAGCATCTCAATTTATCACCCAGCGGGCAGTCCACCCTGATCAAGGCCATTGTTGAAGAAATGCTTCCCCGGTTCGCACCGGGTTCAGAAATCGCGTTCATCGACGACACTGATCATAAGCACGGAGTGATAGATTCAACACTTCTTGATCGTTTGGGCATAACCATTCAAGCAAGAGCCAAGGCACCGGACGTGATCGCATGGGATTCTAATCATCAATGGTTTTTTTTTGGTGGAAGCGGCCAGCAGCCACGGTCCAGTTGATGTGACTCGCAAGAACGAGTTGCATGAATTATTTGCAGGCCAATGGGACAAGGTGGTTCTGGTTTCCTGTTTTCCAACCCGAAAAATCATGCAGAAATATCTTGCTCTGATCGCTTGGGAGACGGAGGCATGGTGCGAGGATACGCCCGATCACATGATGCACTTCAACGGATCTAGATTCATGGGGCCTTACGGGAATCCGACCGATTGACCAATTTTATGTCCCACAAAACCGCGGTTAATCCATTCTGATTCTATAAACAATGATGCTCTCCGTGACTAAACGGAGAGCATCATTCCATATTGTTTGCTACTTGCTAAAGTCGAGTTTCGCTCCTCTTTCCGGATCAGGGATCAGGTCGGCGTCGAACTTCCGGCCGGCCCTGGACGTGAACCCCTTGACGTGGACGCGGTGTTTGCCGAGCAGGGTCCGCACCGTCGCGTCGGTGAGGTTCTTGCCGCAGACGGTCTGGTAGAGTCTCCATCCGCAGCCGCCGACCGACACGTACGTGCCGTCAGATTGTTTCTCTCGTTTGTTGGTCGAGCATTGCCAGAATTTGCCTTTCCGGATGACCGGTTGGCCGCATTTCGGGCATGGACCATACGATTCCATGGCCTGCTTCACCTGTTTTGCATGGATGATGCGGCCGTTCGTTTCGACGCTTTCGCACGCCTCGCGCGCGATGCTTCGTGCGTCTTTTCTGAACTGTTCCATGACGGTTTCGGCGTCCTGTTCGCCGTGTTCCACGCCTGTGAGCTGCTGTTCCATGAGGGCCGTGGATTCCACGCTTTTGCGGTTCAGAGCCGTAACTGCGATCAGGTTCCGGCCCGATTGCGTGGAGCACAGCTGTTTGCCTTTGCGTTCCACGTACGCGGATCGTATGAGTTTTTCGATCACTTCCGCGCGCGTGGCCGGGGTGCCGATGCCGCCCGAATGTGATTCGTCGTCCAACGCGGCCTTGAGTTCCTTGTCTTCCACGTAGCGTGACGCGTGTTCCATCGCCGCGAGCAGTGTCGCTTCGGTGAATGGTTTCGGTGGTTTCGTCGCGCCTTCCTTCAACGTGGCCGGACCGGCCGACGGGAGGATCACGGACCGTCCCTGTTCGAGGTTCGCGGGGATGATGTTGCGTGGTTCGTCCTTGGCGTCTTCCTCTTCCGGTTTCGCGTGTTCGATGCTTTTCCAACCGAGGCTGATCGGCAGGTCGGAGTGTGAGACGAAGCCGGTTTCGGCGGTCGACGCGTCGTGGAATCCGTTCGGATTGTCGAATTGGGTTTCGCAGAACTCGCCGGAGAATTGCGCGGTCACGTTCGTGACTTCATGCACGTAATCGTCGCCAATCGCTTCCCACATGCGTCGCACAACGCGCGTCAGCACGAGCTTTTCGTCGCTGGAAAGCGCGTCGAGCCGGTCGGCTCCGGCCTGCATGGTCGGCAGGATCGCGGTGTGGCCGGCGACCTTTTTGTCGTTCACGGTCAGTTCCAATCGTGGTTCGGCCGGCTTGTCTTTCGGGTCGATGAAACCTTCCACGAGCCGTTGGCCTTGGGTGAGCTGGCGGAACGTTTCGAGGTCGTCGTGGGTGATGTACTGCGAGTCCGTGCGTGGATATGTGGTGAGTTTGCGTTCGTACAGCGACTGCAATGCGGCCAGGGTTTTGGCTGCGGAAAGGCCATGGAGTTTCGCCATGTCCTTTTGCAGGCCGGTCAGATCGTACAGGCGTGGCGGCTTGTCGTGCTGCTGTTTGCGTTCCTTCAGTAGCACGTCGAACGTGACGCCGGGCGTGTTCGTTAGGTCGAGGATGCGCTGCGCCTCCCGCCGGACCGTGTAGCGTTGCTCGCTAATCAGCTGCCAGCCTCCCATGGGCACGCGAACCGTCCAGAATGGTGTGGATTTGTGGGCTTCGATCTGGTTGTCGCGGTCCACGATCATCGCCAGTGTCGGCGTCTGAACGCGGCCGATGGTGTAGTGCGCGTCGTAGGCGAGGCTGTATGCGCGGCTGGCGTTCATGCCGATCAGCCAGTCCGCTTTCGCGCGGATCTCGGCCGCTGCGGCGAGGCCGTCGTATGCGGTTTCTGGTTTCATCCGTGCGAAAGCGTCGCGTATCGCATCCTCTTCCAGTGATGCGACCCAGAGCCGTTTCGTGGGGAGATTGACGCCCGCATGCGCGGTGATGCGGCGGAATATGGCTTCGCCCTCACGGTCGGGATCACATGCGTTGACGAGTTCCGTCACGTCGTCGCGACGCAGCAGGCGTGTGATGTTCGCGTATTGTCTGGCCGCTCCTTTCGTACGGCTGATGACCCATTTCCAGTCCGGTGTCGGGTCGATGGGCAGTGTTTCCATGGCCCATTTCTTCCAGTCGCGGTCGGTGTATTCGTCCGGTTTCGCGAGGTTAACCAAATGTCCCTGCGCCCAGGTCACGATGTTGTTTCCCGTTTCGATGTAGCCGTCACCGTTGTGTTGGCCCACACCTTCGATCGCGCCCGCGATGGCCTGCGCGACCGAGTGTTTCTCCGCGATGATCAATCGCATGTTCCCTGTCCTTCCACGCTCACTGCTGCTGCCATGGCATGGCGTTCACGGTCGGAACGGTGTCGTGCTCCTCCGTGTTTTCGTCTTCGTCCACGTCGTTTTCGTGGTCCTTTTCCGTGTTGCCGGACGTGGTTTTTTCATCAGGTTCCGGCTGCGGTTGAACGCTCTTCGCGTCGCGGTCGAAGGCGATGCGCTTCTCGACCGCCGATAGACCGAACCGGTCGGCGAGCTCCTGCTGGGGTTTGTCGAACACGTCGAGCACTGCGATTCCTGTTTCGTTCAACACGGCCGCGGCCTTGCGGAAATTCTGGAGGTCCTTGATGAATTCCTTCAGGGTTTTCTCTTCGGTCTTCATCTTCGCGCGGCGTTCACGCATGAATTCCGATACGATCTCGTCTCCCATTCCGGGGTCCTTTCTGTCCGTTCCGCCGCTGTTCATGCGACGGAAAAATGTCCAATCCGGGCACGTTTCAAGTGCCTGAGAATCGTCGTAAACGAATCGGTTTCCACCTTAAAAGCCGAAAGGAGACGTGGGATTGGACAAAAAGAAAACGACGGTTTCCGCAAGGAAAACCGATACGGAATGCCCGCAATCCGACCTGTCGGATTTGCGGGTAGCAAGCGACGTGAATGTACGTACATTCACTCGGCCCGGCTACCGCCGGTCCGACTTGCTCGGGAGACCCAGACCCCATAGTCGGCGGAGCCTCCAGGCCACTTGCGTGGCTTTGCTCGGAAGACTGGCGTCCAGTCTTCTCATTCAGCTGCTCGCGTTCGCGGCGGCGGTCGGTGGAACGGCCATGCTGTTCGTCGCGATCGTGGACGGGACGGACGGATTGACGCTCGGCACGGTCGGAGTCGTCGTCTCATTGCTCGGCATGACCGCCATGGTCTACCTGCCGGACACGGATGAAGGAGGAAGGCAATGACGTGGGACGTCAATCGCAACAGAAATATTCGTAGAGAGATCACGTTCACGCCGGAGGAATGGGAACAGGCCGAGGGACTGTGGGCGGAGTGGAAGGATCTGTTTCCATCGTACAGCGGTTTCGCCAGGCGCATGCTCACGCGCGGCGAGGTGAACGTCACAACGATGCGCCCGTTGACGGATCCCTCGCCGATCGCGAAGGAGATCGGCAGGATCGGCGTGAACGTCAACCAGATCGCGCACTGGGCGAATGAAAACCGGAACATCGCCCCGTCCGAGATTGTCGAGCTTCGGGAATCGCAAAAGAAGATCGAACAGTTGATCGGCATCCTGCTTGACGATGCCTTCGAACAACGCGAGCTGGCCAGAAAGACGGAACTCTGATGGCTGTGATCGCTTTGGGCAAGCCCATCAAATCGAATCTTGACGGCGAACACGGTGCGATGGCATACATCATCAACCCGGCGAAGACGGACGACGGACGTCTCGTCAGTTCGAACTACGCGACGACCGGCACCGACTGGCACCGGCTCGCGCAACCCATGATCGACGATAACCTCGCCGCGCCTAAAGGCATCCAGGACAACAGCCGCCTCGCGTACCACGTCAAAATGTCGTTCAGTCCCGACGATCCAGTCACGCCGGAGCAAGTGCACGAGCTGGGCGTGGAGTTCGCGCGGCGCATCACGGGCGGCGACTACAAGTTCGTGGTCGCGACGCACACCGACCGCCACCATCTGCACAACCACATCATGATCTGCGCGGCCGCGCAAGACGCGCCACATTTGAAGGCCGAGCTGCCCAAGGACATCATCGACCAGTGGCGTGAGACCAGCGACATGATCTGCCGGCGCGAGGGACTGAGCGTCATCGCGCAGCCAGTCAAACACGCGATGGAACCAATCGAGGACGAGAACCCGGACTCGGCCGAGACGGCGAACAGGCAGCCGCATGCCAACATAGCAGCACCGCGAACTTTAGACGGGCAAGACGCTGCGGAGCAGGAACGTCGCGGCTATTCGATGGCGGAACTGTATTCCACGCTCAAAGGCCTGGGAGTCAAAGACCGGATCCGCACCAGCGTGGACGTGTTCGCGTCCAGGGCGGAAAGCTTCGATGAACTCGTGGACATGCTCGACATCAACGACATCCACGTCGAACTGCGCGGCTCCCACCTCACATACACATACAAGCCGACCGGGTTCAAAATCCGCGACTCGAAACTCGGACCCGCGTACGACCTGGAGAACGTCATGGCCCGCGTCGGCGACAGTCCGGTCGTGCCAATCACGTTCAACCGCCATCTGATCGCCAAGCAGACCAGGCGGACGGTGACCGTGTGGCTGCCGGGCACTAAACGCCGCAAACGCATCACACTGCCACGCTCGACGGTGGTCACGAACGGCAGCACGTGCCGCGCGTTCCTGCCCGTGGACCGTAGACAGCCGGTCATGGACCGGAGCGGCCGTTTCGTGGAGCACGTCACCTCCCCCGGCCTCTACCAGTGGTTCGGCCTGCCGCAATCGCACGTCGCGCCGCTCACGCGCATGGAACACCTGCCGGTCGAGGCGGGTAAGAGCATCGGCCAACGCCACTACTACGCGGCCCAGGCCAGGCAATTGGACGATCTGGCCGACCGGGTGAACGCGTTGAACGCGGCGGTCAGATGGCGCAACGCGGCCGGAGGCGACGCGAACGAAGGCCTGCGACTGCTGCACGAAAGCGTCAACGAAGCGCACGCCAATCTCCAGGCGGCCGTGGTCGCGTTGAACGACGCCATAGCGAACGGCGACACGGACGCCGAAGTCGAGGCACGAAGCGAGGTCGAGGCACGAGAACTCATGGCCGAACACTACGACGGCGAGCTCGCCAGCATCGAACGCGCCCTCAAACAGACACGTTCCGACGAACAGGAGCAGACCCAACGACGCGAGCAACAGCGCCGCAACACCAACAGACGTGGCCGGCACCTCTAGACCGGCCCCAAACAGAAAGGAAAGAACATGGCGATGGAAGAAGCCGTGGAACAGAAAGTGCAGGGCGTCGTCCTGCAAATCACGGAAGGAGGCGTGAAACTCACCGTCCGATGCGGAGCCAAACTCGGCAAGGCACTGATCAAGGGAGGCTGGAAGGTCACCGTGGGCAACATCCTCAAAGCCTTGGGAAACGCCCTCTCGAACGCGGTCAACACCGGCCACGTCAGCGAGAAGAAACTGCAATCCCTCGGCCAGGACGTCCACGAGATCCACCTTGCCGACGACACGAAAAAGGAAGTGACGAAGAGCCTGCGCAAGGCCGGCATCACATACTCGGCCGAACCGGCCGACAACGGCCAGTACTTCCTGCACTTCCAGGGCAAGGACAGGGACCACACGATGCACGCGGTCAACCGCGCGTTCGAACGGATGGGACTCGAATTCAACACGGACAATCTGGTCGTCCATGACGAGACCCGCACCGAGGAACAGACAGAAAGGACCTCGAACAGCGAGCAGCCCGAATCCACCGGCCAGGAGGAACAGGAGCACGCCTCGACCGAACGGTCCGGCACCGACGAGCGAAGCGTGGACTGGAACAACGTCGATGCCGCGACGCTCACAGCGGCCGCGAACGAGTTCTGGAGCCAACACGGCAACGAGATGGACGACATGACCAACGTCTGGTCGCCGGAAGAACTCTCGACACGATACCCGAACGTGGATGCGGACACCGCGACCGTCCTCGCGAAGATCGAAGGCAACAGCGAATGGAGGAACCAGTTCGACACGGACCTGAAAACCCGAATCGCGGACGCCGGCCATGAAGCGCCGGCATGGACGAACCCCGTGCCCCTGCCCGCACGCCCCGTCGAGCACGCGGCACCGACTCCCAAACCCACGCAGACAGTCCCGACCACAAACGAACCAGCCAGCGCAACTCCATCCGCTCCCGGAAGAACCGGAGCGGACCAGGGAACGCAACGGCCACCGGTTCCACTACCGACATCGGCCGCAAGCAAACCTTCGAAACGCAGACGCGGCGCCCCGCAGCTGAAGCCGGAAACCATCGAGGCATTCCGCGCCAGCTTCAAGAAACCACCGCGGCCGACCGCGACGCAGCCGAAGCCGCCGCTGCCGAAACCGTCACACAAACAAAGCCGATAAGGAGACGAACATGAACATCAACCCGTCGAAACGGACAGCGATCCAGCAGGACACGATCAACGGTCTGAACGATCCGATGCCATGGCCCGTGCAATGGTGGGCGACACGGGGCGACATGCTCTGGACCGCCTGCCGCGCGCGCGGTGAGGGCATGGACGCGTTGGGAATCGCCTACGAACCCGGCGACCTCATCGTGCACCAGCACACCATCGACGGCGACCACACAAAGATCACGAAAGGATTCGGCGTCATTCCACGCCGTCTGCGCAATCCCCTCAAGGAGATGCTCAAATCCATCGGCGACTGGAACAACGGGCTGGAACCGGAACGGTACGGCACCGTGCGCGAACCGGGCATGGAGCGGCTCACCGTGCCGGAGACCGGGCGCGAGCTGCACATGGGATGGAGCGAGGCCATCGCGCTGGCCGGCACCGCCATGCAACGCAACGACCCGCAGCTGATGGGCGCGAGCCTGTTGCAGAACAGCCTGGACCACACGGTCAAGCCGTGCGTCTGGTTCCTCGAAGCCAACGGCTACGACCTGATCGTCGCCGAATGGCATCGGGACGCCGCCGGCCGTTTCGACCGGTGTGATTTCCGGCACCTGCAATACGACGACATCGCGATGGACGTCGCGACCATCGCGCACAGCCGCGCGCCGTACCGGATCACGCCGCAGCAACTGGATGCGGACGGACTGGTGGAGCAAAGCCGGATCATCCGCGACACGTACCAGCAGACCCGCGAGCAGGACGGCGGCTCGGTCGCGGCCAGCATGTTCACAGGCAGCGCGGCACGTTGCGGCGTGGCCTTCGAGGGAGACCCGGCAAAACCGCTGCTGGAACTGCCGGACGGGCGCAACGCACCCGAATGGGACGGACTCATAGACTCCACCGCGAATCTCATCCTCACGGGCCGTCCTCCCGTCCCGCTGCCGGCGCTGCCGCAGGTCCCGCCTCAAACCCAACAGCCGACCAAGACCATCCAACCGGAACCGAAGCCCAATATTTTGGTCGGAAAAATGAAAGAAGCGAACACGCCCGCCGTCCAACAGACGGACGGGACGGAACCCGACAGGCGTAATCCATGGCCGAACATGTGGATCTCGAACCGCCGCATCCACCCGTACACCCTGCACGCGCGCGACGGACGCGACTGGAACAAGATGATCGTCACCCTTCCGCAGGGCACGATCATCAACGGCCGCGACATGGGCGGCTGGTGCGTCGACCGGTTCATGAGCCAGTCCAACATGCGCCAGAAGGACGCGGGGCGCGGCGTGAACGTGCGTTTCCAGCCCGGAGTCCCGGTCGAACTGTTCCGGGGACGCGGCGAGCACAGGCAGACCGCGACCGTGGACGATCCGTCCACGCTGGCCCATGCGGTCGCCGAATCGAAGCGGGTGCGCGACGCGCACACCCCGGAACCGTCCGCAGACGACGCCGGGGAACGTCTCGCGACGATCGCGCTCGACAACTCATGGCCGAAGATCTCGCGTCTCGAAGACAGGCTCGCCGACTTCATGCAGCGGGACGAATACCGGGAGGACGCCGCCCTGCGAGGAGCCCGAAGGATCATCGACGCGGCCGCCGTGCTCCACGAGCGCGACAACGGCAACCTGGCCTGCCGGAACGCCGGCGAAAGCCCGTTCAGCCCCGCCCAACGCCAGGACGCGGCACGACGCCTGCTCACCGGCATCCTCGACGACATCCGTTCGAAGAGCCCCGCGCGCGAACCACGCGCGGCCACGGAACCGAGACGGGATGGGGAGGACAGGCCGGACGGCAAGGCCGACCCCGACCGGAACCCCGACAAGAAACAAGCGACGAGACGCCACCACCGTTCACGCTAGGAAAGGAGACAACGGCAATGGCAAGGAAAAGGTATTACGCGGCCAGCACGGCCAGCGTCGAATGGCAGCAGCTCGATCTGCTGTCCATGCTCGACGCCGCGCCGGCACGGTCCGACACGCTGGAGCAAAACGGCGCGAACGGCGTGGTAAACGTTTACCAACAGGATCCGCAGCAGGAAACCACGACATCAGGAAAGGACGGAAACGATGGAAAACGCGAAGGAAATGGTCTGGAAGGACAAGGACCTCGAAGCGCGGTACAGGAGGAACCTGGAGGCCATGGAGGAACGCCACAGGAGGCATCCGGAACTCGCAAGCCCATGGGCCCTGCCGTACAAGGTGTTCACGGAGAACAGCATGCACGGCATCCAGAACATGCGCATCCGCTGGCTGATCGCCAACCGTCCGCAGGAATACCGGGAGATGATGATGGCCAACGTGCTCGAACAGCATCTGCGGGAAACGGAACGCAGGACACGCCACCAGTACGGCAGGAACATGGACATGCTCATGGAGCAGAGGCACCTCAAACGCCGCACGGACGTGATGGCCGCGCACCCGGAGATCACCGAGACGGACCGCTACTACGGCATGATCCAGGCGCAGCACGACGCGATGGACATGGCGATCCACGAGATCGTGGAAAGCTACTAGACCTGTTGGATCGCCAGCGCGCGCGTTCCCCGCGCGAACGCGCCCTGGCGAACATCGAAGCGCTTCAAGCCCTCAACCGCATCGAAAACGAACCGGACAGGGAGCCGGACGAGGCCCAGCTTGACGCGCTGCGAGGATACAGCGGTTGGGGCGGATGCGCGGACGCGTTCGGCAACAAGCCGGAATGGGCCGACATCGCCGGCGAGGTCGAACGGCTGCTCGACCCGGACGAATACGCGCAGGCCCGGTCGAGCACGCTCACCGCCTTCTACACGCCAGGCCCGGTCGTCGCGTCCATGTGGGACGTGCTGGAACGGCTCGGCGTCGGCGAGGACGAGCACACGCATGTGCTGGAACCGGGCTGCGGCACCGGCAACTTCATCTCCACGGGCCCGGACCGGGCCAGAATGACGGGCGTGGAGATCGATCCGGTCAGCGCGCGCATCGCCGCCGCGCTCAACCCGACCGCGGACATCATCAACGCCGACCTGGGCGAATGCCTGATCGCCACGGACTCGTACGACGCGGCGGTAGGCAACGTGCCGTATTCGGGCGACATCACCATGGACTACCGTCTTTCGGACGGTGGAACGGCGCGCCTGCCGCTGCACGACTATTTTATCGAACGCGCGGTGGACTCGCTGCGTCCGGGAGGCGTGGCAGTGCTGCTCACCAGCCGCCACACGATGGACAAGCGCATCGAAACGACCAGGGCCGATCTGGCGCGCAAGGCCGAACTCGTCGGCATGGTGCGCCTGCCCTCCTCCACGTTCGGACGCCAGGCCGGCACGCAGGCCGTGACTGACGTGCTCGTTCTGCGCAAGCGCGCGAAGCCGCTCGACCATATTCCGGACCTGCCATGGATCCACGCAGCAACCGTCGCGGTGCCGGGATACCAGGACGTGACGGTAACCGCCAACCGTCTCATCGCCGACGATCCGGCCGGCCACACGGTCGGAGAGATCACGCCAGTGCTCGGCCGTTTCGGCGGGGACTTCGACGTGACCCTCGACGGCGACGAGCACACGATCGGCGGACTGCTCGCATCGAAGCTCGACGCGCAGCTCAAGGGGCAGCCGACGCTGGACGAGACGGCCGGCCCACGCGGAGCGGAGCCCGCCTGCATGAGGAAGCCGGACCATCTGGCCTCGTACGAGTACACGGTGGACCGGCACGGCGTCGTCTGGTACGGCGACGACGCCATCGTGACCGACGTGGCGCACGGCGACGGCAAGGAGGCGCGGCGTCTTCGCGGCATGATCCGCCTGCGCGATCTCGTGCGCGGCCTGCAAAGCCTCGAACTCGACCCCGACGCCGACGACGCTTCGATAGAATCCGTACGACAGGAACTCAACCAGGAGTACGACGGATTCGCGGCCGAGTTCGGCCGACTGTGCGACAGGGCGAACCGGCGCGCATACGATTCGGACGAATCCGGTTGCCACCTCGTGCAATCGTTGGAGGAGACCGACGCGCAGGGACGGTTCACCGGCAAGGCCGCGCTGTTCGAAAGGCGCGTGCTGCGCCCCGCGCCTCCCATGCCCACGCGCGCGGCCTCGCTGGAGGATGCGCTGAACATCAGCCTCGACCGGACCGGACACGTCGATCTGGACCTGATCGGCCGTCTCACGGACATGCCGTCCGCAGAGGCCGAGGCCGGACTGGGAGACCTCGTGGTGCGGGACCCGGACACCGACGAGCCGATGCCTGCCGAGGACTACGTGTGCGGCGACGTGATCGGCAAACGCGAGCATGTGGAACGCCTCGCGGACGATCTGCGCACGCGCGGGCGACGACTGGCGGAACACCAGTGGCTCAAGGACAACGACCTGCTGCCGCGCCGCACGGGAAACGACCATCTCGCCGACATGTGGATCGACATGGCGGGTCTAGGCGCATGGCATGCGATGACCGACACCTTCGGCGCGCCCTCGTACGCGGACCTGACCGCCATCACCGTCAAGGTCGGCGACACGCCCGGCCACTGGGACCTCGACTGGACCATCAGACCCGGAACCGCCCTCGCCCTCGCCTCGCGTGCGCTTGACGAGATGCCGGAGAACCACGCCCCGCTCACGACCCTTGCGAACGAACCCGCCCCGGAACCGCGCCGGCACGGCACGAATCCCCTGTGGGACGCGATGGCCTGGGGGCCGCGCCGGGTCTCATACGGCTCGCCCTCCTACCATCCGATCCTCAAGTCCGCCCGGCTGGAGGTGAGGGAAGCCGCCGCGTTCGTCGTCAAGCTCACGCATAGCAGGACCGTCAGAGAGCAGGACAAGGCCGCGATCCTGGAGACCCTGTTCACCACGCGTTGGACGATGACGCCGGACGGCGGCTGGGAGCCGGAGGAGCAAGCCGACCCGCCGCTGGGAAAGGCCGTGCGCGAGGACCTGTTCAACGGCATGCTGACCGCGCGGGAATGCGTGAGCCAGATGCTGGAGGATCCCAGCATCTGCGAATACCTGCTGCACCTCGCCAACCAGCTGCCCGGCGTGACGCAGATCCAACGCGACGGCCGACCCGCCGACCTGCACGCCACCGCAGCCGGATGGCGCGAGTTCAAGGCGCGACGCGAACAGGCGATCGCTGCCGCGACTCCGGACGACGGGCCGGCCACGCTCGCCCGCGCCGACAGGCTCGACCATCTGGCCGCCATGCTGCGCAAGGCCGAACCATCCCCGCTGACCACGGAACAGATCAAGGCGCCGTTGGGCGCGCCATGGATCCCAGCGAAGGACATCCACGACTTCATGATCGAAACGTTCCACGTGGGCGGCCTCACGGACGCGAAGCGCGCCCAGTACCGTGTGGACTGGATTCCGGAACTCGGCCAGTGGCGCGTCGGATACAGCGGCGGCAAGGACATCTCCCGAAGGGCCGCGGCGGCGTTCGGCACGAAGGAGATCAACCCGTTCCAGCTGCTCGAAAGAGTCCTGAACAACACGCGCATCACCGTGACCAAGGACTCCGAGACCGAAACCAACGCGGACGGCAAGCCCAAACGCGTCAACGACCCGCAGGCCACCATGGCCGCAGTGGAGAAGGCCGACGCGATCCGCGACGCATGGAACCAGTGGGTGTTCAAGGACCCCGAAAGGGCCCGGCGACTGACCGAAACGTACAATCGTCGTTTCAACAACATCCATCCGCGCCATGTGGACGGATCCTATCTGACCACGCCCGGCATCGCGGACGGCATCAGCCTGCGCCCCCACCAGAAGGACACGGTGGCGCGCGCCCTGCGCAGCGACGAGGGCACGCTGGTCGCGCACGTGGTCGGCGCGGGCAAGACGTTCGAGGGCGTGGCGTTGACGCATGAGGCGAAACGCCTCGGCAAGGCGTCCAAGCCGATGCTCGTCGTGCCGAACCATCTCGTGGACCAGTGGGCCAACGACTACCTGCGCCTCTACCCCACCGCCAGGATCCTCACGATGGGCAAGGACGCGACCCGCAGTCCGGAGGCGGTCAGACGGTTCTGGGGCCGCGTCATGAACGGCGACTGGGACGCGGTGATCGTGCCGGTGAGCAGGTTCAGCCAACTGCACGTCAGCCGCGCCCGCCGCGTCGCGAACATGCACACGCGAGTCGAGGAATACGTGAACGCCGTGGAGACCGCCGCGCACGAGCGCGGGGACAAGGATCCGACCGTCAAACGTCTGGAGGCCGCGCGCAGAAGCGTCGAGAACGCGCTGAAACGCCTGCGCGACGGCAAGGAGTCCAAGGACGAGCAGTCGCTGCACGGCATCGAGTTCGAACAGCTCGGCGTGGACATGCTCTTCGTCGACGAGGCCCACCAGTTCAAGAACCTCGGCGTGCCCGTCGCGTCGTCCGACCTCGGCATGCAGGTCACGTCGGCCGCGAAATGCGAGGATCTGCTCGACAAGTGCGAATGGCTGCGAGAATCGGGCCACGCGGCCAACATCGCGTTCGCGACGGGCACTCCCGTGTCGAACAGCATGAGCGAGCTGTACAACATGCAGCGCTACCTCGCGCCGGGAACGCTCAAGGCCCAGGGACTGGACACGTTCGCGGCATGGGCCGGCACGTTCGGCCAGATCGTACCCACCGTGGAACTCAAGCCGGAAGGCACCGGATTCCAGGTCAAGCAGCGTTTCGCCCGCTTCCAGAACCTGCCGGAGCTGATGAGCTCGGTCAAGCAGTTCACGGACATGATCACGAACGACGACATCGACCTCGACCTGCCCGAACTCGAACAGATCCCCGTCATCGTGCCCGCGACCGACAGTCAGAAATGGGAGATGGAACAGCTCGTGGAACGCGCCAAACTGGTCCGCAAAGGCCTGGTCCCTCCCGAAGTGGACAACCTGCTGCGCATCACCGGCGACGGCCGCAAGATCGCGCTCGACCCGAAACTGCTCAACGACGGCGTGGAACGCGAGCCGTTGGCCGACGGCGGCAAGATCGACCAGTGCGCGCGCAACGTCGCCAGGATCTGGGCCGAGGAACAGGAGAGACACGGCACGCAGCTGGTGTTCTGCGATTCGAGCACGCCGGCCGCAGGAGGATGGAACGCGTACGCGGACCTCAAACGCCGTCTGGTCGAGATGGGCGTGCCTGAAAACGAGATCGCGTTCGTGCACGACGCCGGCGACAACCCCGAACGACGGGAGCAGCTGTTCGAACGCGTCCGCAAGGGCGAGATCCGCGTGCTGCTGGGATCCACGCAGAAGCTCGGCACCGGAACCAACGTGCAGGACCATCTGTGCGCGATCCACCACCTCGACTGCCCGTGGCGTCCGGCCGACCTCGAACAGCGGCGCGGCCGCATCCAACGCCAGGGCAACATGTACGGGCTCGCACGCGAATACATGTACGCGACGGAAGGAACGTTCGACGCGTACATGTACCAGACCGTGCAGCGCAAACAGCAGTTCATCAGCCAGCTGATGAGTTCGAAGAGCCCCGCGCGCGAGGCCAGCGACCTGAGCGCCGAGGTCGTCACCTTGTCGAACATCAAGGCGCTGGCGACCGGCAATCCGGACGTGCAGCGCATCCTCACACTCGACACCGACCTCAAACAGCTCACGCTGTCGCGCGCCGCGTGGGCGCAGGCCCAGGCCGACACGAGACGCGACATCGAGCAGACGCTGCTGCCACAGGTCAGACGACTCGAACGGATCCTCGCCGAGCAGAAGGACGACCGGCCGATGCTCGACAGGGCCATGGCAATCCACGAGGAGCACCGCGCGTCCGGCGTATGGGAGGGCATGACCGTCATGGGCCGTCCGGTCGGAGACCGGCAGACCGCCCGGCGGCTCCCCCCCCCCGCCGGCCAGTTCGGCCGT
>OCAT01000195.1_pt1 | contig 60322 bp, 55 predicted proteins | sample 1538311 | NCBI WGS metagenome assembly OCAT01 (sample SAMEA2580287, study PRJEB22360) | human gut metagenome | biome: human gut; feature: human-associated habitat; material: faeces | place: Denmark | collected 2008/2010
CTTCTCTTGAAAAAAGTGATCCCACAAAAATATATCTGGCTGTGCAGCGTATTTGGAGCAGTATTTCATAATCTTGGGCAGACCGTTGTTGCTTGCTTAATTGCTGGAGGGGAAATGGTTGTATACTTTCTTTTTCTAGTGTTTGCTGGTTGCTTATCTGGAATTTTTACAGGAATGTGTGCACAATTAGTGAGATTTCATATTCCGATGGGGAAATAAAAATTTGTATATTTATATTTGTATGATATATTAATTGTAAAAATGTATAGAGGTAGCAGTTATGGTAAGAATTGCAATAGTTGATGATGATATAGGGCATTTGTCGCTGATGAAGTCATATATTGAAAGATTTCAGACAGAGGAGGGGATTCCCTGCTCTGTTCTTGAATTTCAAAATGGATTAAATTTTATTGAAGATTATGATGGAAAAATTGATGTGATTTTTTTTGATATTGAAATGCCGCATATGAACGGGCTCGAAGCGGCGAAAAGAATAAGGAAAAGGGATACTTCTGTAGGAATTGTATTTGTAACGAATATGGCACAGTATGCTATAAAAGGATATGAAGTGAATGCCATAGATTTTATTGTAAAACCGGTCGAATATTATGTGTTTGCAGATAAACTCCAAAAAGCAATTTCTTTTTTTAATATGAATAAGGAAAAAAAGATTTTAATAGAAACTGAAGATTCCATAGAAAGAATCGTAATCTCTCAGATTTTTTACATAGAAAAAGATAAGAACTATCTGATTTATCATACAACCGGGGGCGAACGGAGGGTGAGGGGAACGATGAAAGTTGTGAGCGACAAATTGAAAGAAGAGGGTTTTTCCCAGAGCATTCAGGGATGTCTGGTGAACTTGCGGTATGTGACAAAAATTGAAAATGATACAGTATGGTTAGGAGAAAAGGCATTGCCAGTCAGCAGACAGAAGAAAAAAGAATTTAAAGAGAGCTTTATGAAATATATCGGAGGTGCATATTGATGGAGGTACAGTATATTTCTTTTCTTCGTTTTTCACTTCAGCTTTTTATTACAGAGTCTGTATTTGTAATCAATTGGAAACGAAAACGGAAGTTTGGTATGAGGCTGCTGTTGGTAATGGCAGGATACTGGGGTATAGCATCCGGAATACTTTTTCTATTACGCTCCATTCCGAGTGAATCGCCAATTACTTATATGTTATATTATGGTGCAATTTTTTCTCTTACATTATGCATGATGAGATGCTGCTTCCAGGCAGAGAAAAAAGAAATTTTATTTGCAGGAGTTTGTGGATATGCAACACAGCATATCGGTTTTACAGCCTATACTATTTTTATTGAACTTGTTCCAATAAAACTTCCTTTTGTATTGGACCTTCTATGTCTTCGGATTTTACCATACATGCTTGTGGCGGGAATGGTTTATTTTATATTCGTGAAGCGATATTTAGGAAAGGGAGAACTTGTTGATAAAGATTTTCGTATGGTTCTATTGTCCCTTGTCATTCTCTTCACTGTTCTTTTTCTCAGTGTTTTGGTCGATTTAGGAGATTTTATAGAGAAGGCCCGGATTTTGAGGAATATATTATGTAAAAGTTATGCCTTATTATGCAGTTTGTTAGCTATTTTTATTGCCTTTTCTATTTCAAGACAGAACCGGGTGATTCATGAGAAAGAACTGATGGAACAGATGCTTCATAATATGGAAGAGCAACAGAAAATGTCCAAAGAGAGTATTGATATCATTAATATCAAATGCCATGATTTAAAATACCGATTGAAAAAAATCCCATCCATAGAAAACGAACAAGAGCAGCAGGAATATATCGATGAGATCCGTAATGCAATTACTATATATGATAATTATTATCAGACAGGAAACCATGCGCTGGATCTTGTTTTGACAGAAAAAAGCTTAATTTGCGAGGAGAAAAAAATTAAAAGCAGCTGTATGGTTGATGGAACTCTTTTAAGTTTCATGCATTCTACAGATGTTTATGCTTTATTTGGGAATTTACTGGATAATGCGCTTGAATGTCTTCTTCAGGAAGAGGAGGAAGAAAAAAGAATTCTCAGTGTACAGGTAAACAGGAAAAATGACAGCTGTTATATTCATATAGAAAACTATTGTAGCAAAGAGATTGATTTTGAAGACGGACTCCCGGTAACAACCAAAAAAGACAAAAGTTATCATGGATTTGGTGTCAGAAGTATTAAATATATTGTAGAGAAATATCATGGAGATATTTTAATGAGAAAGGTAAACCAAAAATTTCAAACAGATATCATCTTTTTTGAAAGATAAAATGACAGCGGCTGTTGCAGGCCGTTGTTTTTTTGCAGATTTTACCAGTTTTCATACCAGTTTTACCCCAAAAATTTATAGACCAATTTTTCTGGTATTTTGTATTTAACAAAAGAAGCAGAAGGAGGAAAAGAGAATGGGAAATATTCAAGTGGCATGGGAAGATGTTGTCAGTGTGGTACAACAGATTTCTGGTTATTTAATTGCGATAGGAATTGCATTGATTGCAATGATCATCGTAATGATAGCAGCAGGAAAGGCGGGAAAACCGAAAAAAGGATTTATACGAATTCAGTCGGTATTTGCTTTTTGGCTGATCACCGTAGTAATCGTAAATGCAATCTGTCTCGGATCTATGAATAATACGATAACGGCAGCAATGACAGAAATGGGAACTCTTTCAGATGAGACAGTAGAAGAATCCAGGGATATTATTGAAAGAACAGCGGAAGAAGGCATTGTATTATTGAAAAACGACGATGGAACTCTTCCATTGGAAAAAGGAAACCTGAATGTATTCGGATGGGCATCTACAAATCCTGTATATGGAGGGACCGGTTCAGGTACAGTAGATGCCAGTACCGCAGTCAGTATTCTGGATGGACTGGAGAATGCAGGTTTTACACTGAATACAGAACTTTCGGATATGTACACAGAGTATCGGGCAGACCGTCCGGTGATTGGGATTAATGATGAAGGACAGGATTGGACGCTTCCAGAAGTTCCGGTAGAAGATTACAGCGAAGAGATGCTGGCAAATGCACAGGAATTTTCAGATACTGCAGTCATTGTGATCGGGCGTTCCGGCGGAGAGGGCTCTGACTTGCCACATGATATGGGCGCTGTTATGGACGGCTCCTGGAATGAACCGGGAACGAAATATCTGAATGCAAAATATGAGAATAACTCTGATGAGTATGTGGATTTTGAAGACGGACAGACTTATCTGGAACTTAGCCAAACTGAAAGAAATCTGGTGGAAATGGTCTGCAGCAGATTTGATGATGTAGTTGTTGTATATAATGGAGCAAATACACTGGAAATGGGATGGGCTGACGAATATGAACAGATTGACGCTCTTCTTGCTGTTCCGGGTGCAGGAGCTACCGGATTTAACGCATTAGGAAGTATTCTGGTAGGAGATGTAAACCCGTCTGGAAAAACAGCGGATACCTGGGTATATGATGTGACAGCTACTCCGTATTACAACAATATCGGGCATATGGCTTATACCAATGTAGAAGATGTGGTAAGTGCGGCAAAGGAAGCATGGGAAGCAGCGGACGGAGTGGCCGGTTTTGTAAATTATGTAGAAAATATCTATGTGGGATACCGTTTCTATGAAACAGCATCAGATGACGGTGTGATCAATTATGAAGAAACCGTACAATATCCATTTGGGTATGGTCTGAGCTATACTACTTTTGAACAGCAGATGGGAGAATTAAATCAGGCGGCGGATGGAACGGTTTCTGTAGACGTTACGGTTACGAATACCGGGGATACAGCGGGAAAAGATGTAGTAGAATTATATTACACTCCGCCATATACAAATGGAGGGATTGAAAAGTCTTCGGTCAATCTGGTGGCAATGGACAAGACGGATCTGCTTGAACCGGGAGCTTTTCAGACACTGACATTAACATTTAACGGAGAAGATATGGCTTCTTATGATACTTATGGCAATGGATGTTATGTGCTGGAAGCCGGAGATTATGCAATTAGTTTGAGAACAGATTCTCACACAGTAGTGGATTCTAAGAATCTGACCATAGAAAATGAGATTGTGTATAATAAGGATAATCCAAGATCTGATGATGAAGTTGCTGCGGTAAACCGGATGGAATCCGCAGAAGGAACAGGGGAATATCTGTCAAGAGCAAACAGATTTGCCAATTATACATCGGCAACCGCAGTACCTTCTGAGGAAGAACATGAACTTCAGGTTGAACTGTTGGCAAACGGAACGTATGATCCGACAGAGTATAACAATGAAGAGGATGAAATGCCTGTTACGGACGCTGGGAAGAATATAGAGCTGTACGATTTGAGAGGTGCAGAGTATGATGATGAGCGCTGGGAAGAACTGCTGGATAACTTAAGTATTGAAGATATGAAGAATCTGATCGCATACGGTGGTTTCCAGACAGTTGCGGTTAATTCCGTAGGAAAAATCGCTACTCTGGACACAGACGGACCTGCCGGGATCAATTCCTTTATGACAAGTTCTTTTGGAACCGGATACTGTTCTGAACTTATGATCGCACAGACTTGGAATACAGATCTTTCCAGAGAAATCGGGCTTGGGATTACAAATGAAGCGGTAGAATTCGGATTTTCCGGCTGGTATGGACCTGCCATGAATCTGCACCGTTCTGCATTTGGAGGACGTAATTTTGAATACTATTCAGAAGATCCGTATTTAAGCGGTGTTATGGCTGTTGCAGCCTGTGATGGGGCTTATGAAAATGGAGTTTACCCATATTTGAAACATTTTGCATTTAACGAACAGGAAACAAACAGAAATGCATTGCTTTGTACATGGCTTTCAGAACAGTCAGCCAGAGAACTTTATCTGAAACCATTTGAAGACTGTATAAAAGCGAATGAAGGAGAGGCACTGGCAGTAATGTCCTGCTTTAATTACATCGGAAACGAGTGGGGCGGCGGATATGCACCTCTTCTAAATGATATTCTCCGTGGAGAATGGGGATTCCGTGGAATGGTACTTTCCGATTACTTTGGAGACTATGGTTATATGGATGCAGACAGAGCGATTCGCGGCGGTACGGACTGTATGCTGGGAACAACAGGAGGACGCGCTATCGTAGATGATGAGAGTGCAACTTCTGTTCAGGCAATGCGTCAGGCATCAAAAAATATTATGTATACTGTTGTAAATAGTATTGCCTACGAAGATTATTCTGGTCAGGAACTTCCGGACTGGATAAAAGTCACCTATGGTATTGATGCAGGATTGGCAGCAATTTTGATTCTTGCAGAGGTTTTGGTGATCCGAAGATATCGTAAACGTTTAGAAGAAAAGGTTGTTATTAAAGTAGAGTAATTTTATAACTGGGAGAAGGGGCTGCATATAAAAAGTAGTCCCTTTCTCGATAGAAAGGAAAGAAATGAAATATCCAGAAATCATAGAAAAAATGTCATTAGAAGAGAAAGCGGTTCTTTTAAGTGGAAAAGGAGAGTGGGAGACATGGAATCTGGAAAGGTTGGATCTTCCGTCCCTTTTTCTGTCGGATGGCCCTCACGGGATACGGAAGCAAGCAGGAGCAGGAGACCACTTAGGACTCAATCCGTCGCTTCCGGCAACCTGCTTTCCTACTGCAGCAACAGTTGCAAACAGTTGGAATCCGGATTTGGGAGAAAAGATAGGGAAAGCATTAGGGGAAGAAGCAAAAACTCAGGAAGTAGATATTGTGTTGGGACCAGGGCTTAATATTAAGCGAAGTCCCTTATGCGGAAGAAACTTTGAATATTTTTCAGAAGACCCATATCTTTCCGGAAAGATGGCGGCTGCATATATCCGTGGTATCCAAAGCCAGGGAATAGCAGCCTGTCCGAAACATTTTGCAGTAAACAGCCAGGAATTAAGACGTATGGCAATGAATTCGGTAGTGGATGAACGGACTTTGCGGGAAATCTATCTGACGGGATTCGAGATTGCCGTAAAAGAAGGAAATGCAAAAGCAATCATGACAAGCTATAACCAGGTAAACGGTGTCTATGCTAACGAAAATGCGCATTTGCTGAAGGATATTCTTCGCGGTGAATGGGGATTTGACGGACTGGCAGTTACAGACTGGGGTGGCTCCAACGATCATGTAAAAGGGGTGAAAGCAGGCTCTAATCTGGAAATGCCCGCACCGGGAATGGATTCGGCAAGGCAGATTGTAGAAGCCGTAAGAGCGGGAAAACTGGATGAAAAAGATGTGGACTTTTGTGTAGATGGGCTTCTTGAGGCAATCTATATATTGAAAAAGACAAAAGAGGAAAGAAAAAATAAATTTAATGAATTAGAACATCATGCACTGGCTAAACTGGCCGCATTAGAAAGTGCAGTGCTTTTAAAGAATTCCGATTATATTCTTCCTTTAAAAGAAGGGACAAAAGTTGCCGTTATTGGAGATTTTGCATTGACACCAAGATACCAGGGCGCCGGTTCTTCCATGGTGAATGCTACGTTTATAGAAACGGTTCAGCAGAAAATCAGCGAATATAATCTGCAGGTTGTCGGGATATCCGGAGGCTATATGAGGACAGGAGAATCAGATGCAGCACTGCAGAAGGAAGCATTGGATTATGCTTCAGAAGCAGATGTCGTTTTATATTTTTTTGGTCTGGATGAGATCAGCGAATCCGAAGGTTTGGATCGGAACCATATGAGGATTCCCCAAAATCAGATCGATCTTTTAAATCGTCTGGTACAGGTGAATAAAAATATCGTAGGAGTTTTAAGTGCAGGATCTGCTGTTGAAATGCCGTGGCAGGGAAATCTGAAAGGAATCTTGCATGGATATCTGACTGGACAGGCAGGTGCAAGTGCAATCTTAGACATTCTGACAGGAAAGGTAAATCCATCAGGAAGGTTAAGTGAGACTTATCCCATTCGTTATGAAGATACTCCGGCTTTTTACAACTTCCCAAGTACGGAGAGAAATGCTGAATATCGGGAGAGCATCTATGTTGGATACCGGTATTATGATAGCAGTAAGGTAAGGGTGCAGTATCCGTTTGGATATGGACTTTCTTATACAGAATTTACATATACAGATTTAACCATTGAGCAAAATGGAATCCGTGTGTTAGTTACAAATACCGGAGACATGGATGGTGCTGAAGTTGTTCAGATGTATGTAGGGCTTCCAAATGCTATTGTATTCCGTCCGGAAAAGGAACTGAAGGGATTTGTCAAGGTTTATTTAAAGGCAGGAGAGAGCAGAGAAGTTGCGATACCGTTTGATGATAAAACATTTCGATATTGGAATGTAAAAACAAACCGCTGGGAAGTAGAAATGGGAATCTACCGGATCATGGTAGGTTCCAGCGTACTGGATATTCGACTGGAAGGAAGAATCGAAAGGAAAGGCACGACAACAGAGTTTCCATATAATCCGGCAAAACTACCCTATTACTATACCGGAATTGTTCAGCAGATTCCGGATAATGAGTTCAAAGAATTGCTGGGGCATTCTATTCCGTCCGGAAAGTGGAATGGAAGCCTGGAAGTAAATGATGCAATCTGTCAGATATATTATGCAAAAAGCGGGCTGGCTAGGTTGATATATAAGAAGTTAGATAATGCCAAAAAGAAAAGTGAGGAAAAAGGGAAACCGGATTTAAACATTCTGTTTATCTATAATATGCCGTTTCGTGCTATTGCCAAAATGACAGGGGGCATGGTCAGTATGGATATGGTCTACGGTATCTTGGAGATTGTGAATGGCCATTTTTGGAAAGGACTTAAACAAACCGCGAGAGGCTTTTTTCGGAACCGTAAGATAAACAAGCAGTACTTAAAAAAAATTAATGGAGAGAAAGGGGCATAGATAGATGGAAGAGGTAAAAGCAGAAAAACAGGGAATAAAAAATAAATGGCTGGCAACATGGCAGGGATTTGAGGACAAACATCCAGAGCTGTCCAAATGGGTGTATCAGATTTTTTACTTTTTTGTATTCAGTATGGGAGTTACCATCTTTCAGTATCTGGTATTCACTTTTATGCCTCATCTTTTGGGAGAAGGGCTGGCTGGAACAGAATTTATGTGGCCGCAGATAAAAATGAACCTGTTTGGCGTGGAGTTTACATGGAGTCTGTTGGGATATGAAGTATTAAGAGACGCTTCCGGAACTGTACTGATTGGAGGAGGACTGGGATATTTTATCAGCTATGAAGTCGGCTCGTTCCTTGCACAGTGTATCAATTTTCCGCTTCAGAGAAATATCACATTTAAAAGTAAAGGGAATCCAGTGTATCAGGCTATGTGGTACTTTATTGCCTGGGTTGTAATTTCTTTAATCTGTAACGGAGTCAATAATCTCTGGATGCCGATTGCAGCGGCATATGTATCACCTGCAGTTTATAATATACTCGTTACCTTTATTACCGGTGGAGTTTCTATGATTATTTTCTTTTTTGTATTTAAGATTATCTTTCCGGAAGATGAAAAAAAGGAGGAGTGTCAATCGATAAAAAATTAGAAATCATTCTTCGTATTCAGGAACGAAATGGGAGTCAAAAAGAAATTCCAATCTTTGCTTTAGAGTGTGATGACAAAAATGAATGTATTCAGAACGATACAAAAATAATCTCAGATAAACTGAAAATTGATTCTAAAGAAAGAAATGTATGGCTTGCAGGGAAAAGCATAAACTTAACGTCAAAAGAATTTGATATCCTATTTTTCCTTGCAAGTCATCCAAGACAGGTATTTACACATCGGCAAATATATGAAACTGTGTGGGGAAAAGAATCTTTTTGCGATGAAGGGAATGTTACCGCTCATATAGGGCGTATAAGAAAAAAGATAGAACCAGATCCACGGAATCCCGTTTTTATTCAGACAGTGCGAGGAGTAGGATACAAATTTGTTAAGAAATAGGACAGGTCACTCTATGTGCAGAGTGATCTGTCCTATTTTTCATTTGTTCTACCCAATAGATAATCAGATGTTACATGAAAATAATCAGCAATTACATTTAATTCATAATCCGGAACAAACCGTGTTCCTTTTTCAATTCTTAAAATTGTCAATTCTGTAAAATCAATCCCAGAAAGAGAAAGGCGGGCTGCCAAAATCTTTTGGGAGATATCCTGTTTTTTCCTTAATTCTCTTACGCAAGAACCAATCACGTTTTTTCGTTCACCATTCCAATATATTTTCATAATATCCTCAATATTTCTAAAGATGAAGTTACAATATTGATTCTAGCGAAATGAAATGATAATATACTTCTAAAGATGAAGTTTTGAAAAATTATTTTATAAAGCAGAAAAAGAATAATAATATAAAGGTATTATTATGTGTTTTGATGCGGAAATAGGGAAATAATAGGACAAAAGAAAATGTGATTCGACCAAAGGAAAGGAAGAGAAAATATGGATGACAGAATATGGGAAAAAACAGCACAATTTTTAAAGGAGCTTCGATGTGAAGATACCGATAGATCTTCGCATGTACAACTACCAGAGTATCAAAAAGCGGTAAAGGAAAAATTTTCATATCAGCCAATGTATAAACAGACAGTTTCTAAAGTAACAGATGAACAGAAATGTGTTATTGAAAAATATGTATGGTTGACAGAACAATGTGCAGAAGAAGAAAACCAGCAGGCTTATCTGCAGGGGATGGTAGATATGCTGCTTTTATTATCCGGAAGCGGAATATTGAAAGTTCCCCTAGATGTAATGGAAAAAATTAAGCAATGGAAATAACCTAGCGGTTCATGTGTATGCATGGACCGCTTTGCTAATTTTAAAACTAGAAAAAAGCTAGAGAAAAATCGGAATAAATTGGGAATCATTCTTTAACATCAATATTTGTGTATTCATCCCGATTTTTAAGTAGTGTGAGGATGTTTTCTAAAATGATCTGACGTTCACGCTGGGAACATTTTGAAAGTAAACGTGTAATCTCAGCAGAGGTATCATCTTTTGAGGAATATATATAAGCATCTACGGAAAGATTTAATTCTTTGGCAATCCGAAGAAAAAGGGAAAGGCTTGGATTGCATGTTGCACGTTCAATATTTCCATAATGTGTCAGATTTACTTGAAGTTTTTCAGCTGCTTCTTCTTGGGTTAAGCCAAGTTTTTCCCGGCAGTCACGAATCATATCACCTAAACGGCTATCAGTCTGTGCCATGTGTACTATTCACCTCCATAGAATCTAGTGTATTATGCAATATTGGAAAAGTGAAAATAGTAATAGACAATATTTAATATAGTGTAATAAACAATATTATGATAGAGAATGGGATAAATGCACAGAATCTGTAATAAGGGATTGATGTGCAATTTTAGGTAATAGGAGGGATTTCTGGTATAAGAATACGTTAAAAAAGCCGTATCAGTAGTAGAAAAAAAGTGCGGCATTCAATATGGTGAAAGACACCATATTTTATATATTCTTAAATATGATGTTCTAAAAAGAAGGGCGTTACTGTGGAGTGAAAATCTGCAGTGCGTCTTTTTCTATTGGAATGCTCCAAGAATTAGAAGTCCGCCATCTTCGATTTGATTTTCAAAAAATTTCAAATCGGAGGAAAAAGAAGATGACTTATAACAAAGCAAAAGAAGAATATAAATGGAAATTATGGAAAGAACAAGAAGAAAATAAGATGCGGGAACTGGGAGTTTCAGAAGAAATTATTGCAGAGCTACATGAATACGACTGGAAGTGTTTTAAAGAAGAACGCAGCTATCAGAACCATCAAATGCCGGATACAGATTTTATAGAAGGTAGTGAGGATACCATAGGAAAATGGGAAATCCCACAACCAAGTAATGTACAAGAGTTTATAAAAGCTGTGGATGATAGGGAGTTAAAAAAGGTACTGATGGAACTGGATCAAATAACTTTATCCATTGTACTTCTGAAAACATTTGGCTATGGAACGGAGGAAATCGGAAAGCTGATTGGAATGAAAGCAAATACAGTATCTGCAAGAATGAAACGTCTAAGAAAAAAATTAAAAAAATTTTTTGTTTAGCGTCATATTTTGGCTTTTAGGATGGCTAGTAAGTAAGAGAGAGTATTTCTCTCCCAATAGAAATTTTTTCTATACATTACAGGGAAGACAGGAAACCGTCTTCCCCTCCTCTGTTCTTTGATAACTTGATATCCGCATTATAGAAACTTTCCCATCCAGCGGAGCGTAGCAGAAAGAAACGCCATGACGATAGAAAAGGATGGTTCAGTTATTTACCGCAACGGACAGCATCAGTAATCATCATTTTTTATAAGAGCGCCCCTTTTATTCTGCAAGCATCCAGGCAGGAATGTGACGCCATGAGTCTGGATGGATGATAATGATACACCAGAAGGTCCAAAGATAAGGATAGATAAACCTTACGTTGTAATCAGTAAGACGTTTGGAATATCTGTGCGGATGTTTTGCCAGACATCCGGCTATAATGTGCCCATTTGATATCGGGGAAGTGAGAGGACAAATACGATATCAAACAACAAGAGAAAATCAATCGAAGTGTGCTGTTGATATCAGATACATGCAGCCAGAGAAATAAAGTCTCTGGCTGTATTGATGTGATATTAACACAAGTATAAGGATAAGAGGGTGGGTAGATGCATCGGGACGAGTATCGGAGAATGGCACACAAAGAGGTAGAAGAAATCTTCAGGAAAATACTTCCGCAAGCAGGAATGAAAGTGCGGGAAGAACAGATTACGCTTTGTCATCAAATGCTTTCCAGCCTGTGTGGAAACAAGATTGCTTTATGTGACGCAGCAGTAGGTGTGGGAAAGACTTATGCATACCTGGTAGCGGGTATTCTTTTCCGAAAATATAGTCAGTTGTTATCCGGATATTTTTCCATGTGTGGTCAGAGTCAGCCTATTGTGATCTCAACTTCAAGTATTGCGTTACAGGAAGCGATACAAGGAGAATATATTCCCTTTTTATCACAGGTCTTATTAAGAGAACGGATCATAGCAAACCCAATACAGGCAGTAATACGAAAGGGAAAAGAACATTTTGTATGTGATAACCGACTGGAACTCCGGCTGGATGCAGTGCGAAGAAAAGCTAAAAACCCACTGCAGAAAGAGGCTCTCTGTACTCTAAGAGAACAATATGACATGGACTCCGTACAGCATCTGAGTGGATTTGACCGCAGGATGGTATGCGTTCCTAAATATTGTCCGGCAAATTGTGGGATGAGAACGTACTGCCGTTATCAAAAATATTTAAAAGAGGCTGCGGATGAAAAGGTATTTATCCAGATTTGTAATCATAATTATCTGTTGGCAGATACACTTCACAGAGCCAATGATTTCCGCCCTTTATTAAGAAATTATCAGGCACTGATTATTGATGAGGCACATAAGTTTCCAGAAGCGGCGAGACAGATGTACGGAAAGTCTTTCGGGCCGGAAGATTTTATGGAAATCTGCAGTCTTTTAGAAGGGGAACATTATACCCATATTGCGGCAAAGCTTCGGGAGGCATTTTCACAGCTCTTCGTAAGTCTGCCAAAACCACAAGGGGTGTTGGAAGAACAAGCACGTTTTCGCTTTGTTCTTAACAGAGAGTCCAGACAGGCATTAAGAAATAGCATCCGTTGGCTGTGGCGGGCGGAAGATTTATTGACTGGAAAGTTGTCTCGATGGACAAAGAACCGGCTGGAAGAAAGCAGGGAAGTCCTGTCACAGTTTTTAAATGTGGATCGGAACAATATCCTGTTTTTGGAGTATACGTCAAAAGGACTACCAGTATTCTGCACCGTTCATCGAAAAACAGAAAGTCTGATAAGAGCAGATATTTGGGAGCGTGGGTTTCCAGCTATTCTTACATCCGGCACCTTAAAAGCGGGGGAGAGTTTTCAAAGGTCAGAGCAGCTGCATGGGTTAGAAGAGGTCGGCAGAGAGCGTGAATATCAGGCTGCGTCACCGTTTGATTATAGAGAAAATTGTTTAATATATATGCCAAGACGCAAGAGGAAAGTTCATGAAACCTATCATGGAGAAATCCGTTTTCTGTCTGAACAGATCCGGAAACTGGTATGTTCCACGTTTGGTCATACCCTTGTACTGTTTACCTCGTATTCCATGATGGGAAATGTATATAGAGAATTAAGAGGGAATCTTCCGTTCCCATTGCTGAAGGTGTGGAAAGATTCCCAGGCAGTGATACGTGAATTTAAGACAAAGAAAAATTGTGTGCTTTTTGCAGCCGGTTCCTGTTGGGAAGGCGTGGATTTTCCAGGGGATGTGGTTTCTTCGTTAATCATTGTCCGACTGCCATTTGCAGTCCCCGATCCTGTGAGAGAAGCGGAGAGGGAACGGTACCAGACTCTGAAAGAGTACATTCAGAAGATTATTGTTCCGGACATGCAGATCAAACTGCGCCAGGGATTTGGACGGGCAATCCGGACGGAAACAGATACTTGCGTAGTGTCTATATTAGATTCCAGAGCAGGAAGAGGCGGGAAATATCACAAAGAGGTGGTAGAGGCGCTGCCAATATGTCAGATCACAGATAGAGTGGCAGACGTAGAAAGTTTTATTCGGAACCGAAAACGAATTGAATACTATATGTAACAGACTGTAGAGAAATTGTTGGTAGTGCTAAGTTTTTCAAAGAAAGTAGAGGGAAAATCTAGTGGGAATTTTAGTGGGAATTTTCCCGAATTGTTGGTATTTGTGAATAGCTTTCATAGCATAGAGTGGGTATACTGTGTATAGCGTTAGAGGAAAGGAAGTGAAGAAATGGAACATTTCATAGTGGATATGCAGACAGAAAAATCTAAGAAATACTATTTTATCCGGGAAGAAGTCAGCCAAGAAATCGTTCTTCTTCCTTCCAAATATCTAATGCATAAAACGAGGGCGAAAGGTTCGCCCAACACCATCAAGAGAAGTGCTCTTGTGATTTCATATTACTTAAATTACCTGTCTGAGAATCAATTGACGATGGATGATGTATGGAATATGAAATACGAAAAGCAACAGGAACATTTTACAGATTTCCTTATATGGTTAAAAGCCGGGATGCACAGTAAAGATGAGTACACGAAAAAGCCATATAATGAAACTTGTAATGCATATCTAAAGGAAGTGTTTCGGCTATATAACTTCGCTGAACAACAGGAAGGCAGCGAGCAGAGCTTAAAGGTACTATCTGATGCACAATACATCGTAAGAAATTCTGTAGGAATCCGAAAAATATTGAATCGGAGAAGTTTTCACGGATACTTAAAAGAAACAGGACATATAGGCAGAACAATAGAGCAGGACAAGATCGTCATTTTATTAAAGGCATGTACAAATTGCCGCGATCAAGTCCTGCTTTTATTATTGGCAGAAACAGGTTTTCGAATCGGAGAAATTCTGGGCAATCGCTATGCAACAGATATTGATTATGAAAATCATCTGATCTATGTAAATTTCAGGGAAGATAATGAAAATGATGCACGTGCCAAGAATGCAGAATTCCGAAAAGCAAAAGTCAGTGATGCGACCTTTGAAATCTTAAAGTTTTATCTGGAAGAATATAAGGACCTGATCTTTCAACAAGAGTACCTTTTGGTCAATGTGTCTGGGAAGTATGCAGGGAAACCAATGCAGGACAGTGGTGTGCGGAGTTTGATGGATCGTCTTGAAAAAAAGACTGGAATTAAAGTGACACCACATATGCTGCGACATTATTTCGCAAATACCAGAAGAAAGGCAGGATGGAAACTAGAACTTATCAGTCAGGCGCTTGGTCATCGGCACATTGAAACAACTATGAAATATTTGAATATAACAGAAGAAGAGCTGATGGAAGCAAGTGATGCGTTTTACAGCCAACATCAATCCCTGTATGGAGTTGACCATCTGTTATAGAAGGAGGCGGTTATGTGCCTGCAATCAGATTACTAGATACGGAGCATCAAACAGAACTGGCTTATTTGCATGAACAGCTTACAACGGGAGAAACCGCACAAGATAAATCATGGAGATATGCAGAAGAATATCTGATGCAGTTCGGAATTTATAATGTGACATTAGTAGAAGAAAATGATGTTCGGAAATATAAAAAGTTTCTGCTTGAAGATAGGAATTGTACGATCAGGGCAGCAAATAGTATGACATCATTTCTCAGAAAGAAAAAAGAATATTGGATTAAAGAAGAATATGGTGAGCTGCTGGAAGAAATACGACAGTGCGAAGGAATCGAAATGCCATTAACAGGTAATATCAAGAATTTCCTTATACGGGAAGAGATACATCATATCCGAGAAATTGATTATCCTGTCCGGGAAAAGTATGAGCAATATCTTTTAGAGGTAAAGAAACCCGAACAAGCACTTCGGTATTTAAAGACAATGGATCGAATCCGACAATTTTATATCCGACAAGAAATGAAGCAGTTTTCCAATAGTAGGAAGTACCATCTAAGATATGAACAGCAGATTCTTTTCCTGCCATATCTGACAGACCAGAACCTGGCCATGGAATTTGACAAAGTGCGTGATAAGACAGAATTAGTATGGGATTTTAGTATTGAAGCACCAGAAAAGATGAAACAACAGATTTTCCAATTATTAATCTATGTTTTAAAAAATGTGAAAGATGCAAAGGACCGGAGAGTACGTTTCCTACTTCCTATGCAGTGGATGTATCAATACTGTATTAAGGAAGGAATAGAAGATATAGAAACCATGGAACTGGAAGAGATTGCACAGTTGGAAGAGATTGTAAAGCAGAAGGTGGTTAACTACAAAAACTCCATGCAGATTGTGGATAACACTCGAAAAATTCTCTTCATGAGTGGAAAACAGATTCACTGGCATGCAAATGTATGGTATATGGAAAGATTCCATCTTGCACCAGAGAGAGTCAATCCAAGTAATCCAGTACAAAGACTATACTTTTACGAAGTGAAGAACCAAGAAAATAGAAAGCTGCTTCAGGAATATGCGAAATATCAGTTGGGGATCACAAGCCTGACCATTGGAAATATTCGAAGCCAGCAGAATTATGTAAAAAAATTCTTGAAATACTTAGGGGCTGATATCTGTGTTCTTGATACGACAGAGAAACAGGTAGATAGATACTTTAAGGAAATACAGGAAAGAGAGATCCAAGCGGAAACTGTAAACCGGCAGGTATCAGACATCACAAAATTTTATCAATATCTGAAGATAAAAAAATATATTAAGGAAATCCCGTTTCATCCGGAATACTATGAACAGAAGGTGTATCCCGTACATCACGATAGGAGTGTTGAGGAAGATATTTACATGGAAATCCTGTATAAACTGAATTTATTTCCAGAGGTACTGAGGTTAATTTTCCTGCATCTATGGGCAACAGGACTGAGAATCAGTGAAGTATGTACGCTAAAAGGAGACGCTTACTATTGGGATGGCGAGGATGCCTGGATCAAGGTGTATCAGATCAAAATGAAGGCGGATAAAATGATTCCTGTTCCATTTATGCTGTATGAGATTATGCAACAATACATAAAAAGAAACCATATTCATGCCAAGGATTATGTTTTTCGAGCGGAACAGGGTGGAGCATATAGAGTAGGTTCATTTGTTAAACGTTTTCGAACGCAATGTAAGAAACACAAGATAGCAGGCTGTGAGTATGTATTTAAAACACATGATTACCGCCATACATTGGCAACCCAATTTTATGATGATGGCGTACCGATCCAAACGATCCGTGATTACCTGGGACATGTAGCAGAAGAAATGACAAAACAGTATGTAGACTATATGCCTAAGAAGATTGAAAGAGCAAATGATAATTACTTTGATAAACCAGAAAATAATATTGCTTTGACAATCACACCTAAGAAACGGAGGCATAGCCATGAAAAAGGATAGAATACATATTTATGAACTGGAAAGTTATAAGCAAGCCTCAGAAGAACAAAGAAATTCTATGAGAATATGTAAGATCCGCTATTTCGATCTGGAAGGGCTGCCGTCCAAGGAAGTAAAGGAAATTTTAGAGGCATTTATATGGGAAAGAGGAAAGACCTTAGCATTATCGAGCCTTGCTACAGAATTGACGAGTTATAACAGTATTCGTAAATTTCTGATAGAGAAAGATATAAGATCACTACAGAATGCGGATCTGGAAAAGACTGTAAGAATACTCAAAGGGTGGATGCTGGAAAAAGGGCTTGCCTTGTCCAGCAGGAAATACCGGGCTGCTTATGATATAACGGCAAGAGAATCCCCTATCCTGGAAAAGAAGCTACGTCAGATTCTAAAATTTGCTGAAGTGGAAGATAAGCGGGATGAGCAGGAAAAAGATATATGGGATTTGGAAAAATTTGAATTCCCAATTAGAAAAAATCCTATAAAGAATACGAAAACGCTTAGTTTTAAGGATATTTCTCAACCGGATATCAGAGAAGAGGTAAAAAGAGCTGTATTTTTACATTTAAAGTATGCGGCTCTTGGAACGATTCACTCAGAACTGACAGCAGTAAAAAGATTCAGCCGTTTTTTAAGAGATAGAAAACTAGAAATAGAATCCCTGCAGGAATTGAGCCGAGAAGATATCGAAGAATATCTGATTTATTTACAGACAGAAGCAAGGGAAAGAAAAAACTATCGTTCCGATCTGTATGCACTAAGACGTGTGATTGAAGATGTAGGGAATATATACGAGAGAGGGCATCTTCTGGAACTTTTCTTCAATAATGATTTCCCAAGTATACCGAGATATCAATTCAAATTTTATACAGACGCTACTATAAAGCGATTGAATTCTCACATCTTTAATATGGACGAGCAGGTAGCCAGGGCGTTGATCATCCACCAGCTTCTCGGAACACGAATTTCCGATACGCTTACTTTAAGAATGGACTGTCTTAGAGAAAAAGAAGGGAGATATTTTGTCCGGATTGATCAAGTAAAATCCATTACCTATGAAAAAGCAGTTAGTAATGAGGTAGGGCGATTGATCCTAAAAGCCATGGAATATACAAAAGAGCGTTATGGGGAAACAGAATACGTCTTTGTGAAGAAAGATGATCCTACAAAACCGTATCAATACAGTATGATCCAGGCACAAGTTATGCGGATGATCCGTCAGAAAGATATACGGGATGATAATGGAGAACTGCTGAAATTCAGTACTCATATTTTTAGACACTGCTATGGGAAAAAATTGACCGAGCTTCATATCGAGGATTGGATGATAGCAAGACTACTTGGGCATAAAACATTACAGAGTGTCCACCACTACCGGAGAATCGGAAATAAAGTTATGGCTGATGAAACGAGAAAAACCAGAGAAAAAATGGACCTTATATTGATGGACATAATAAAAGGATGGGATGGATATGAATTATGAAAAGATGATAGCGGTAAATCGGAAAGAAAGTGAGCAGAAAATAAAGCTGGCCATAATGGCTATAGAACAGCTGATAGAAAGGGGGGAATATCCATCGGTAACTCTGCTGGTGAAAAAAACTGGCTTATCGAGAGGGTTCTTTTATAAAAATCCAGAAGTGAGAAGCAGGTTGGACGCAGCCGTGCAATCGCCCAATGTATCATGTCTAAGGATTTGGAGTGAGAGTAAAGATTCAAAGAATGACAACACTGAGGTACTGCAGATGGAAATCATGGAATATAAGGTCAGGAACCGAAGTTTGACTCAGGAAAACGAGGAGCTGCGAGGTCAGATAGAGAAACTTAAGGTTCAAGTGGAGAAACTAAAAGGCAAAATCAAAAAGAAAGAACTTTCCATGCTGAAAAAATTATAACTAAAGGAAAAGGTATCTGATATGAAGTACGATAAGATTGTGGAGATAAGTAAAGAAAGGTCAAGACAGAATACGGAAGTAGCACTTAGGGCAATAGAGGAAATGCTGAGAGAAGGGCAATGGATTACGGTTGCTCAGCTTATGACAAAAACAAAGTTATCAAAAACCATTTTCTACAGAAATAAAGAAGTTAGAAGGATGTTGGAGGATGCGAGATACAGGCAACAATGTATGCTAAAAACAAATCGTGATAGTGTGATAGAAATTGAAAATTTGCAGGAAAAATTGCGAAAACTTAATTTGGAAATGGTGAAACTGAGAGCTGAAAATCAAGAACTACAATTAATCAATCGGAATCTTCAGAAAGAAATATAAGTGAGGATGGACGGTATGAAATACGATAAAGTAGTTGAAATGAATCAGACGATTGGCAAGCAAAATGCCCGGATTGTGGAAAAAGAGGTTAAAAGAATGATAGAAAATGGTGAAAGGATTACGGTAGCGGCATTACAAAGATATACTGGATTCTCAAATTCATTCTTTTACAAAAATAAACTTGTTCGTGAAATATTGTATGAAGCAGTTCGAAAGCAAGAACAGTGTTATAAAAATAAATTCAATTCTGTACGCACTCAACAAGAGACTGAAGAAATAATTATAAAACAACGAAAAACAATATTACAGCTTAAGTTGGAAAATGAAAATTTGCAAGAGGAAAATCGAAGATTGAGGGAAGAAAATTCCAGAATCAGAGATGAGAAAGGAATGGGAGAATGAGATATGATAGAATGGTTTCCGTTAATCAGGAAAACAGCAGGGTCAAAGTTGAAATTGCAAAGCATGAGATTAAAAGTATGTTGGATAGAAAAGAGAAAATAATTGTAACAAATTTAGCGAAGAAAACAGGATTTTCTAGAGCATTTTTCTATGTGAATCCAGAGGTTAGGGAAGTATTGGATGAGGCGATCAGGCAACAAGGAGCATGTTACAATCCTAAACAGATTATCATAGATAGGGTAATGGAAGATAAACTAAATACCCTAAAAATTATGAATGCAAAACTTAAAAAAGAAAATAATAGATTAAAATTTGAAAATGAACAGTTGATAGAGGAAAATAAGATATTAAAAGATCGGCTGGAACGATAAACAGCAGATAAATTAAATAAGGAAATTATGAAGAATAGTGGTTTGATCCAGATAATAAAGAACACTATTCTTCTTTACATATTTGGCTTGATAATGTTAAGTAGGTAGTTTTTCGAAAGATTGCCTACCTTTTTATTATACTAAAGTGCAATTAATCAGAGTAGCTTGAGAAGAAATGACAGGTTAATCAGAGTGTTAACGGGCGTATGCCAATATTTAAGCAGAGTTCCAGACTTGGGGCTAAATTTATCGTTGTATTGATCGGGCTGGTCATCATTTTTAAGGCACAGCTCACAGAGCTCGTCCAGACAATTTTCAGTAAGATTACAAGTGAAAGTGGAAAAATATAGTAGAAGCTTCCCGGCCGGGGTAGAAACCTGGCAGGCCCAGATGACTGTGATGACAAGTCTTATGATTCTCATTTTGATGACGTTTGCCGCAGCCATACTGGAGAGCGCTTCCCTCCAGACGTCCAAAAATATCCGGCGGGCTGATGTGGAGCGTTCAGTAGAGTCGGTATTTGCGGAGTATCAGAAGGAACTTCTGGAGGAGTATGATATATTTGGCCTCGATGGCTCCTATGAGACCGGATCTTATACCGAAGACCGGGTGTTGGATCGGATGACGGTATTCGGGGCAATCGCGGGGGAGAACCAGATCGAGGCAATCCGCTTCCTCAGTGATAATGAGGGGCAGGAATTTGCGGATCAGGTCTGCCGCTATCTGGAGAACCTATATGGAATTGATATGATTCAGGATCTGATCGGAAGAGAGGATGAGGCAAAAGAACAGGAAGAAAAAGCGATTGATTTCCAGAAGCGGGAAGAGGAAAATGAAAAGAAGATGGATGAAGTGCTGGCATCCGGGGGCTCTTTGGAGGAGTCTGGAGAGGGAAGCGAAGGGGAGATAGAAAATCCGCTGGGAGTGTTGCAAAAGTTGAAGCATAGAGTGCTGACGGAAATAGTACTTCCACGGGACCGTGTTATTTCCCAGAAAAGTGTGGAAGGAATGGCGGGGGTATCCGGACGGACGAGACAGGAAGGAAAGGGGAATCTGCCGTCAGTGGAGGCAAATGCAAGTGAAAAGCTGTATCTGATTGCTTATATCCCAGACCATTTTAAAAGTTATACGAAAGCGGAAGATGACCGTCCGCTGGAGTATGAACAGGAGTATCTGATCGGAGGAAAACAAAATGACATGGAGAATCTGCAGATCGTCCTCAATAAGATTCGTAGATTTCGGATGGCTCCGAACTTCCTTTACCTTCAGACAGATGAAACAAAAAAGGCAGAGGCCAAAGTGCTGGCTGGAATTGTCAGCGCCCTGCTTGGAAACCCAGGACTTACAGAGGTGGTCGCCCAGGGTGTCTTGATGGCTTGGGCTTATGGGGAGAGTATTATGGATCTGCGGGTACTGACTGCGGGTGGAAAAGTTCCGTCAGTCAAGACGAAGGAGACTTGGAAGCTGAGTCTGTCCGGACTGCTGAAGCTAGGAACGACGCAGGATTCCGGCAGCAGCAGTGCGGGAGAAAGCGGCCTTTCCTATGAAGATTATCTGAAGATGCTCTCCTTACTGGAAACCAAAGAGACATTGAGGATGCGGATGCTTGATCTGATCGAGTGGAATCTAAAAATGCGTCTGAACTGTCCGTTTTTTCAGGCGGATGCCTGCATTACCCGGATGCGGATTCAAAGTATCTGTCAGCTCAGAAGAGGGATTACATATCAGTTTTCAACGTATTATGCATATCAATAATTCAAATCAAAAAGTAACAGCAGAAAGGAGGTAAAGCAAGGTGCCTTTTTGTGACAACTCAGGTGATTTAATCCAATTACAAACCAAAATCAACGAAATTTCAGATCGAGAAATATCATATAGAAAGGAGACAAATTCTGATTCGCTTCATAGATGGAAGCAGCTTTCCCTACGAAAACAGCAGTGTACCTTAAAGGCGCCTGTCTTTACCTCCTTTCTAAGTGGCAGTATGACAGTGGAGGCGGCCTTTGTGATCCCTATGTTTCTCTTTGCGATGCTGGCCTTTTTGTATCTGTTTGAGATCATGGCAGTACAGACCAATATCCGGGCAGGGATGCAGTATGCCGGAAAGATGTACGCAAAAGATGCATATCTGAGTCCGTTTGTAAATACTGGAAAGCTACAATCCGATATTCAGGAGGAAATCGGAACAGAACGGCTGGACAGAAGTCTTATTCTGGGAGGAGCTTCCGGTATTGACTGCGGGAACTCCTATGTGGATCTTTTGAATCAGATCCTGTATCTGAACATATCGTACAAGATGGAAATTCCCATCCCAGTATTTGGCAGATTTCAGGTGGAGAAGGAAGAAACGATGCGGGTGAAAGGGTGGTGCGGTTATGAATCTTCTATACCGATATCGGTGGAACAGACCATCGTCTATGTGACGGAGACCGGGACAGTGTACCACAAGGATTATCACTGTACGTATTTGGATCTGTCAATCCATATGGTTCCGGTTTCCGGCCTGGAAGATCTGAGGAATGAGTCGGGCGGTAAGTATTATCCTTGTGAGCTTTGTGGAAAGAAAGTGAGCGGCATGGGAGTTTACATTACCAATTACGGAAGCAAATATCATATGTCCATGTCCTGCGGCGGACTGAAGCGAAAGATCTATGCAGTTCCGATTTCGGAGACAGCAGGGAAAGGAGCGTGTTCGAAGTGTGGGAAATAAAGATCTGGAATACAATCTTTTTCTTGTTTCAGGCGGCATGTTCAGTCTACGATATCCGGATCCGAGCCGTGCCCCGGTGGCTCCTGCTTCTGGGGAGCGCCCTGACAGCAGCGGCAAGAATAGCTGGAATCGGGGAAGGCACTTGGGTCTACATCTGGGGAGCGTTTGTAGGTATTGGGTTTCTCATTGTGAGCAGGTGTACGAAGGAGGCATTGGGGTATGCGGACAGTTGGATGATTTTCCTGCTGGGAATGTACCTGGGGATCTGGAAACTGGTATCGGCATTGAGTTTTTCCTTTTTGGCGGCCGGAATCTGGAGTCTGGGGAAGGTCGTATTGAAGAAGAAAGGGCGCAAGGAAGTGATTCCGTTTCTCCCTTTTCTGACAGCCGGATATCTGGGAGGAATTGTATGGTAGAGAAAAAATGGAAGGGGAACTTTACTGTGGAGGCGGCTATTCTGGCATCGGCACTGCTGTTTATCGTTTATGGCATCATCATGGCACTGTTTTATTACCATGATAAAAATATTTTGACCGGAACGACATATGAGACAGCGGTGATAGCCGGAAGAAAACAGAAACGGGAGTCCCCTTTCTCGGAAGAAGAAGTCAAACAATTATGGAGAGAAAGGATTTCCGGAAAGATGATCCTGTTCCGGAAAGCAGAGGTAGAGATAAGATGTCACAAGGAGTATGTGTCGATTTTAGCACAAGCATCGAGGAAAAAACTGAGAATTACAGCGTCGGCAAAGGCGGCGCTTACCGAGCCGGAGGACCGGATCCGGAGCATCCGGAAACAAAAGGACGCAGTGATACCAGAAAACTGAAAATCGGCTACCGGAGAGATCTGAATACATCATATTTCATTATTGAATCTGACCGCTTTTACCAGGCGGATTATCAGATGAAAATGCTGACAAACAATCAGATCCCCGGGCTTTTACTGGTAAAGGGGAGGGGCGTCAACGGAAGAAGCCGGTATGAATACGAGATACAGGGAAAACATTCTTTGGAATTTCTTACACAGAAAGGCCCTGTCACCTATGAAATGATTATTGCTATCATTGAGGATCTGCTTGCTGTTATGGAGGAGATGCGGGATTATCTCCTCAGTCCTAATCAGTTGCTCTTGGATCCGAGAAGTATTTTTATGGAGGGAGGACGGTATTATTTTTGCTATTACCCGTCTAATGTAAAAGGGATTTCAGAGAGTTTCCATGAGCTGGCTGAATTCTTCGTGCGGGAGACAGATTACCAGGATCGTTCCGGGATCTATATTTCCTATGCCCTCCACAAGATGACAATTCAGGAAAATTATCAGATCTGTCAGGTGATTGAGGAGATCCTGGCTCATCAGAAGGAGGGTAGTAATCTGGAAGATCAGGATGAGGGGGAATACCAGGAAGAATATTATGAATATGGGGAAAAAGATGAGCAGGAAGAATCTGAGGAGGATTCTTGTGAGAATCATTACGACGACTGGGGACTGGAGGATCGGCCGATCGGGGATGTGATAAGGGAAAAAGTCGGTGGATGGGGACTGATAAAAAATCTGTTTAGTCATGGTTTTAAGGGAACAAAAGAGAAACTGATGAACGGGCAACGGAATGTGGAATACAGAAAAAAGTATTGAAAGAGTTGCCTTGTTGCGATAGACTAAAAACGTAGAAAAAGAAGAAACCTGATGAGAAAAGATAGCTTGGATATAGGGTTTAGACACTTTCAATACGGGACACCGGCGGGTGCCGTGTCCCGTATCTCCACCCTTTACAGGGGATGATCAGGCGACTCCCAATGTACCGGAAGCAGGACTTCAAAAGTAGTTCCGTGATTGGGTATGGAGGTTACAGAGACCGTTCCGTGATGGGCATGGATAATATTTTGCACAACAGGAAGTCCAAGCCCTGTTCCGGAAGATTTGGTTGTGACAAATGGTGTGAAAATTTCTTCCATCTGTCCTTTGGTGATGCCGCAGCCGGTGTCTTCGATTCGGATGTGAAGCTCATCGCATTTGGACCATACGTCAAGGCGGACGGAACCGGGACCATGGATGGATTCTCTGGCATTTTTCAGAAGATTCAGTATGGCCTGCCGGAGTTTCACAGGATCTCCAGTGATGACGGGGAGATTTTCCTGGAGCCGGGAAGTAAACTCTACGTCAGAGGCGGTACAGGACGCAGCAAAAGAGAGGACCAGTCTTTCCATAAAATTACGGAAAGAAAAGGTTTCCGGCCGCAGGTCATTGCTGTTATTGTAAAGCGAAAATTCCTGCAAAAGCTCCATCATGTAGTCCAGATCTTCGCGCAAAGAATTCCAGTAGTCAAAAGAGCGGATCTCAGGGTGCTGGGATTCTATGAGCTGAATGGTACTGGAAAGCAGAGTCAGCGGATTTCGGATTTCGTGGCAGATTTTATGCCGCTCCATTTCGTAGGACAGGAGCAGTTTTTCAAACAGTGCTGACGCTTCGGCATTTTGCCTGACATAGGATTGAAGGCGCTGCATCTCATCGGATGTAAGAGACATAGGAATATCCCACCTTTCTAAACGGATGATGATTTCTAGTTTAGCACCGGTGGCTTAAATATTCAAATATCAATGTAAAGGAGTTCAAGAGATGAGAGACGATAATTGTATTTTCTGCAAACTTGCAAACGGAGAGATCCCGACCGCAACGCTTTATGAGGATGAAGATTTTCGTGTAATTCTGGATGCAAGCCCTGCGTCAAAGGGACATGCACTCATCCTGCCGAAAGAACACTATGCAGATCTGTATGAGCTGGACGACGAAGTTGCGGCAAAGACACTCGTGCTTGCGAAGAAGATGGTGAAGAAGCTCACACCGATTCTCGGATGCGACGGGTATAACATCGTACAGAATAACAAAGAGACAGCGGGGCAGACCGTATTTCATTTCCATATGCACTTGATTCCAAGATACAAAGGCGACAAGGTGGGACTTGGCTGGAAGATGGGACAGCTTGATAATGCTCAGAAGGAAGAGATTTTAGCAAAGATCAGGGAAGAGTAATGCAAAAAGAATAACAAGAAGATAAGGGCATGTAAAACTCATATGGATGAAATAGTATTTAATGATATCTACGACAAATATGTGAATCCCGTCTGGAGGACGGCACTGTATTACTCTGGAAATCAGACGGATGCTGAGGAGATTACCCAACTTACATTCATACAATTACTTATCAGTTATGAAACTATTCAGAATAAAGATGCCATAGAGGCGTGGTTGCTGACCACCGCCCGCAGACTTGTGTACAGCAGAAAGAGAAAGGCAAAATTGGAGACACCGATGTGTGATGTCGAACTGGCGGGACGTCTGGAAAAAGAAACACCTGGTTCAGATGAATTGATTTTCATGCAGGAACATCGAAGAAAAGACATTGAGTTTACCAATACCATGTTGGAAGAGCTGTACCGCCATAATTCCAAGTGGTATGATGCGGTGGTTCGTGCTTACGCACTGGAAATTCCGCAGAAACAGATTGCGGAGGAGATGGGAATTCGCCTGGAAGCATTCCAGTCGATGCTGTTCAGAGCAAAAAAGTGGATAAAAACAAAATATGAGGCAGATTACAGAGAAATGAAATAATATAAAAAAACAGGTGCCAATTTGACACCTATTTTTTAATTTAAGAGTTTTAAAGGAACATTATTTCTGTGAAGCCTGGACGATCAAGTTGATAATGGTCCCGATGGAATTCTGCATACCGGAATCGGACATTGCTTTTTTATATGTATCCCGATTCTTATACAGGCGGTGGATGCCATCAAGAAGTGTCTCATTAGTGATAGACTCTTCTTCCAGGACGATGCTGAACCCCTGGCGTTCAAAAGAGCGTGCATTGAGGATCTGATCCCCCCGGCTTGCACTTGCCGGAAGTGGAATCAGAATATTTGGCTTGCGGAGCGCCAGAAGTTCGCAAATTGCATTGGCTCCGGCACGGGAAATTACGATGTCGGACAGTGCAAACAGATCTTTTAGCTCTTTTTGGATATATTCAAACTGGGCGTAGCCCTCGATATTAATCAGAGACTCGTCAAGTTTCCCTTTTCCACAGAGATGGATGATCTGAAAACTTTCCAAAAGTTCCGGAAGAATATTCCGCACAGCCTGATTGACCGCAGCAGCCCCAAGACTTCCGCCAATCACAAGGATGACGGGCTTATCGGAAGTAAAATGGCAGAACTTCTTTGCCATTTCCCGGTCGCCGGTCAAAAGCTCCTGGCGGATTGGAGAACCTGTGAGAACCGCTTTGTCAGCCGGAAGATTTTTCAAAGTTTCCGGGAAATTGCAGCAGATTTTCGTGGCTGATGGCATAGAGAGCTTGTTCGCAAGTCCCGGTGTGATGTCGGACTCGTGAATGATTGTTGGGACGTGATTCCGTTTTCCGGCCATGACCACAGGAACGCTGACAAAACCTCCCTTAGAAAAGATCACATCAGGCTTTAAAGCCTTAATCAACTGATTTGCCTCATGGAAACCTTTTAATACACGGAAAGGATCTGTGAAATTTTTCATACTAAAATAGCGGCGCAGCTTGCCAGAAGAAATTCCGTGGTATGGGATATGGAAAGGTTCGATCAGATCCTTTTCAATTCCATTATAAGAGCCAATATAATGAATATCATATTGTAGTTCTTTCAGGCGGGGCAGTAAAGCAATATTTGGCGTGACATGACCTGCCGTACCGCCGCCGGTTAAAATAATACGTTTCATAGTGTGCCTCCGAAAATGCTTTATAATTATTTATATTAAACAGAATTGAAATAAAGGTCAAGTCGGAGGGAAGAAAACACGAAAAAAGGGGGAAGAAATGAAAACAGAGAATGATATGATTAAGAAGCTTGTGCAGGACGAGCTGGAGAAGGAAGCAGAGCAAATTAAAAGGGAGATGGAGCAGGAGCCGAAATTGTCTGAGGGCGTTCCTTCCCCGGAGATGAAAAGTACGATTTGGAGAAGGGCCGAAGAGATCCGGAAGCAAAAAGAGGCCTACGATAATCTGTCCGAGGCAGACAAGGAAGCATTACGCCTTGGAAGGGAATTCCAACTACGTCGGGAAGAAAAAGAGAAAGAGGAGATATCCGAAGAGCTGGTTCCGGAATCCCTGGAGCTTGCTGCAGGAGCAGAAGAACGCAGGCACAGTAACCAGGCCGAAACAGGGAAAACAACAAGAAAAGTCCGTGTTGGCAAACGCCGGAAAAAGGCGATGGTTGCTCTGGTCGCGGCACTTGTTGCGGTATTGGGACTTGGAATTACAAGTTTCGGCGATAAAGGGTATGTCCAGAGACTTTTTGATCAAATGGTTGGAGACAGGGTAATGACACAAATCGATTCTGAAAAAGATAAAGATCATAGTCAATCGGAAGAGGATAGCGAAGAAAAGATATTTGATCAGATAAATGAAGAATTTGGATATGATCCCGTTCGATTAGATTATAAACCACAGAAGATGAAAATGGTTGATTCAATGATAGACCAGGCATTATTGACAGCGAATATTTACTATGAGTTAAATGAGAATATGATCACCTATACAATTGTTCCGATATATCGGGATGCTTCATCTGGTTATGATATAGAAGACAAAGAAGTAGATCAATATAAAAAGCAGGTTGAAAATGTTGAGATTACAGTTACAGAGTACGTGATAGAGGATTCGGGTCAGCATGAGTTTTCTGCAGAATTCCAGTATCAGGATGTTGCATATTTTTTAACCGGGGTAATTGAGAAAAACGAATTTGAAAAAATTTTGGAAAATCTTCACTTTTTTTGAAAAAAAGCGAAAGATTTTGTCGGCTCGTGCGTCTATATAATAGAGGAGTAAAAAACTATGAAAAGAAAAACTTTTTTATCAAAAGTGACGGCAATGATGGTAGCCGTACTATTGGTATTCGGTGTATCCGGACAAGGGGCCAATGCAGCAGAGGGAAACGATGCTGAGATCGGGTACATCACTGTGCAGCCGAGAGGGGTATACCTCCAGAGTGGATATTCTCAGATCAGCAAAGTAGGCGCTGGAAAGATCGCTGCTGGGGGAACAACTTCGGCGCAGAAAGTGGTTTCGGAGGTCAGCATTAATGTAAATGTGGAAAGGAAAGTAAACGGTTCATGGGAGCATTATACTTCCTGGACAGCCACAAAAAATAATGCTGTTGCAGTTACATCATCGAGAACGCTGACTGTGCCTAAAGGTTACTACTATCGTGTCAAATGCGTTCATTACGCAAACTCAGATGTAAGTAGCTCATACACAAATGGAATTTACATCTAACAGGAAGAAAAACTGAATATGGACTGATTTGTTTACAAGTTGAAAAGATTGAGGGGACATCGGGAGAGTTATTGAGGTTACTGCTCCATAACCTTAAAATGTAATTCAGAAAGCCCAAAAGGCTTTACTATCTTTTAGTCCTTACATTGAGAAAACCCAGACCCTTGCCCGAAAGGGTGAGACCCCATGGAGCAGTAGCCCCAATAGCTCTTCCGTATCACTTCATAACCGTGTTCTTCGGTTAGTGCATAGGATATAGGAAACAGTCTGTTTCCTATATCGCAGATCTTTTCAAAAGAGAGGGACAATATGTAAGCAAACAAAAAAAGATTCCGCAGGACAGGTTATCCCTGAAATGCGGAATCTTTTTTTCGATGAAAGCCATACGGTGTTCCTTTGGCAATATGCATGGTAATAATTGATAAAAATAGAAATAATTATGCAAATTCTCTACTCTAACTTGACAAAAACATACGGGGGGGGGGTAAAATATAGTTATCTGGCCAGAAGTTGAGACAAGAAAAAGAAACAAGTAAGGTAGGGAGGCTATATGAGAAAACGATGGAAAAAATTAGGCGCGGTATGTGTTGCGACAGCAATGTGCGCAGGTCTGCTCGCAGGATGTGGAAGCTCTGAATCTTCTTCGGATAGCGGAAAAAAGACGATTTCAATCTGGTTTCCGGCCTATGCAGGGACGGATGCGGAAGTATCAGATCAGGAATTCTGGGAGGAGCAACTGGAACCACTGGAGAAAGAAGAAAATTGTAACTTTGATGTTCAGATTCTTCCTTGGTCCAATTACGAGGAGAAATATCTGTCTGGAGTAACATCCGGAAATGGTCCGGACATCGGCTATATGTCTATGGAAATGATGGGGGATTATATTGCAAAAGATCTTCTTGCGGATATGGGCTCCTATTTTAATGATGAGGAAAAGGACAACTATATCTATTATGACTACGGAACAATCGATGGCAAACAATATGCGCTTCCATTTATTGCCGGTAATGCGCGGATTTTGATCGGAAACAAAGCGATCCTGGAAAAAGCAGGGGTGACCCAGATGCCGACAACATGGGACGAGCTTGTCAGTGCGTGTCAGGCTATCCAGAAGACAAGTCCGGATGTGAAGCCTTTTGATATGGCCCTTGGTGGAGCTTGGGGAAATGTAGATGAAAACTTCCTTCCATTCTTCTGGAGTGCCGGTGGAGAACTGCTGGACGAGGACGGTAATGTCAATATTGATACGGAAGAAGGCCGGGAGGCAATGCAATTTCTATACGACCTTCGGTTTACACATAACTTTATTGACGAGTCAGCAACTTCCAATGATGACGCACGTATCGACTTTGAAGCAGGAAAGACAGGATTTATGATCCTTGCGACAAGCAACTGTCTGAATCTGGAAGGTGTGGATTGGGATTGGACAACAGCGCTTGCGGGTCCGGACGGGGAGGCGAAGACATTTTTTGCTGCCGATTCCCTTGTTTTGTTTGACAAGTGTGAGGATAAAGACCTGGCAATGAAAGCAATTAAACATTTGTCAAGTGCAGACGTGATGTCTGAGTTCCACAAGCAGATCACAGAACAGCCTCCGATCACAAAGGACGAGGAGTACTCTGGTGACGAGCGGTTTAAGGAATTGTATACTACGGAGAATGACAACTTCAAGACCCTTACACCATTTAACAGTGCGGTTTCTCTGTTGACAAAAGTCAATGAAAATCTTCAGTCCATGATGATGGGAGAGATGAAACCGGAGGAAGTTCTGAAAAATGCCCAGGATTACTATAACGAAAATCTGGCTTCAGAATAAAGCAACAACATAATATAGTATGTAATATGGGCCGGTGGGAGTATTCCTGCCGGTCCGTATAGAATAATTGAGGTGAGACATTTGAAAAGAAGAAGAAGGGAAATGGTTCAGGGATACATCTATATTCTTCCAAGTCTTTTTTTTATGGTGTGCTTTTGTCTGCTCCCGATTTTTATGTCAACGTATTTTAGTTTTACGGATTACGATATTATGACAAAAGCGGATTTTGTCGGAGTAGATAATTATAGTAAAATCTTTTCTGACAAGTATATCATTGACGCACTGAAGAATACCTTTGTATATGTAATTGTGACCGTGCCGATCCAGACATTTTTAGCTCTGGTTTTCGCGGCGTTTCTGGCAGACCGGATGCAGAATATTGTCGGAAACTTTTTAAGAAGCGCTATGTTTATTCCGGTTATTGCATCGTCGGTTACGGCAGGTGCGATCTGGAGAACCATTTTCGGAACTGATGGAGGGATCGTCAATTCCATTCTTGGCATTTTTGGGATTGATGGGCTGAACTGGCTCGGAAGTTCCAAGACGGCGTTAATCTGCGTGTGTGTTGTGGCGATCTGGAAGAATGTAGGGTATTTTCTTGTCATTTATTATGCGGGAATTATGGGGCTGTCCCCGGAGCTTTACGAGGCAGCCCGTGTAGATGGGGCTACATCGATTCAACAGTTTTTTAAGATTACAATGCCGATGCTCAAGCCGATCAATTATCTGGTCATCACGTTGGGCATTATCTGGTCCTTCCAGGTGTTTGATCTGTCGTACACAATGACGAACGGAGGACCGGGGCGTTCTACAGTAACACTCGTAATGGGAATTTACAATGCGGCCTTTAAAGAGTATCGTATGGGTTATGCCTGTGCAATGGCAATTCTGCTCCTGATCATTATTTTGATTATCAATGTGGTGGAAAATGTATTCTTTAAAGAAAAAGAAGAGACAGCGAGGTGACAGGCACATGAAGAAAAGTAAAGGAAAAAAAATCGAGCACTGGACGCCACTTGGAATTTTTGGGCTGTTTTGTACCATCCTGATTACAGTCATTGCGGTGTTCCCATTTATCTATATGTTTTTAATGTCCTTCACGGAATCAAGGACGTTAAAGCTCCATCTAAACGAGGTGGACTTTACCAATCTGGAAAACTTTGCCTACATTTTTAAAAACAGTGGATTTTTACAGGCATTTATAAACAGCGTGGTTGTAGTCATTGCTTCCTGTGCGCTGAATGTGGTAATATCCTGTATGGCGGCATATGGATTTGAGAAAAAGCTTTTTCCAGGCCGGAAATTCATTTTCCAGATTTATATGATCTCGTTGATGATTCCAGGGCAGGTTACGATGATTCCGCTGTTTGTCATTATGAAAAACGTGGGACTTCTCAATACGAGAACCGCACTTGTTATCACGATGATCGGGGCATTTTCAGTATTTTTGGTAAAGCAGTTTATGAATGGCATCCCGGACGAGCTGATTGAATCGGCGCAGGTGGATGGCTGTCCGGAATACCGGATTTTCATTCAGATTGTGATGCCGCTGTTGAAACCGGTTGTCATAACATTGATTGTGTTCACCTTTATTTCTGCATGGAACGATTTTCTGTGGCCTTTGATTGCGGCCACAGAGACGGAGAAATATACATTGACTGTCGCACTTTCCGTATTGAAGACCCAGTATTCGGTAAATTACGGACTGATCATGGCGGGATCACTGATTACATTTATTTTTCCGTTTATTTTGTACATTTTCCTCCAGAAGCAGTTCGTACAGGGAATTGCTCTTGGAGGAGTGAAAGGATAATAGGAGGATTACATGAAACTGATCGTAAAGGATACAAAATTGCAGGAAACCTCGGAGATTCTGCTAAGACACTTTGAGAATTTGCCGGAAACGGAAATCGTGATTTATCCGGAATATTCAGAAACTCCGGGTATCCAGATCTTAAAATACGGCAATAACGTAAAGATTTGTTATCACGAGGAAGTTCAGTATTACCGGGCGCTCGGTATCGTACTTGGGCGGAAAGGGGACTTCTCCTGTTCGCAGACCGCATATACAGACCGTCTGGGGGTCATGTTTGACTGTTCCCGGAACGGCGTGCTTAAAATGGAGACTGTAAAACGCTATATTGAGTACCTGGCTCTTCTGGGAATGAACGATTTGTTGCTTTATACAGAAGATACCTATGAAATTCCGGAGTATCCGCATTTTGGGGCTCTTCGAGGCAGGTATACGAAAGAAGAAATTCATGCGATGGAACAGTATGCGGAAAAATTTGGAATCGAAATGGTACCGTGTATTCAGACGCTGGCGCATCTTCGGACGTACCTGCGGTGGCCGGTCACAGAAAAGATGAGGGACAATTCTGATATTCTTCTGGTGGGAGAGCCGGAGGTATATGAGTTTCTGGATGCCATGATTCGTTCTGTGCGGACGTTATTTACCGGAAAACGGATCCATATCGGGATGGATGAGGCATTCCAGCTTGGTCTTGGGAACTATCTGAGCCGAAACGGATATCAGGATCGTACCGGAATTATGAAGCGGCATCTGGACAGAGTTTGTGAGATCTGCAGGAAATATGAGTTTGAACCAATGATCTGGAGCGACATGTATTTTATGCTGGCCGCTGAGGACGGACGGTACTATCATGTGCCGAAAGATTATGAGTGGAAAGAAGAGGACAAGCCGGACCCGGGACTGACACTTGTCTATTGGGATTATTATAACGCATCTGGGGATGTATACCGAAATATGGTACAACTCCATAAAAAGTTGTCCGGTCAGATGTATTTTGCAGGCGGTGGATGGACGTGGAACGGGATTGCTCCCAATTATGCGAGAGCTTTGAAGACGACAAAAGAAGGAACAAAAGTTATGAAAGAAGAAGGAGTGCGGGACTGGTTCTGTACGCTCTGGCAGGATGACGGAGCCGAAACTCCGATGGAGACATGCCTTCTTTCTCTGACATATTTTGCGGAGTGTGCCTACGAAAACGAAGTAACGCAAGAAATGCTGAAAGGTCGGATGAAAGAGCTGTTTGGAATTGACAGCGAAGATCTGATGCTTCTGGATGAATTTGACAATTTACAGCCGCAGGATCCTTACAATCTGAAATCAGCGAATCCTTCCAAACTGGCGCTTTACCAGGATCCGATGCTCGGTATTTTTGATGGGCAGTTTCGGGGGAAGGGGATTCGCAGGCACTATGAGGAGCTTGCGAAGAAGCTGGAGAAGAGCCTTGAGAGACCGCAGCCGGAATGGACCAGGCATCTGTTGACCTATTACCAGAGGCTGGCGGTATTCCTTGCTGAGAAAGCGGAAATGGGGCTTGATCTTAAAGCTGACTATGATCAACACAATCAGGAGAAGATGCGTGAGTGGACCAAGAGACGAATTCCGCAGTGTCTGCATGTGCTGGAAGAGTTGTGGGAGATGCGGGAAACGATCTGGATGTCGGAATGTAAGCCGCAGGGGTATGAGGTCATTGATATTCGTCTGGGAGGTGTAAAAAGTCGCCTGAAATCGGCCGCAAGGAGGATTGAGACATGGCTTTCCCATCCGGAAAAGCAGTTGGAGGAACTGGAAGAGCAAAGAGTCTGCTTCTGGCCGGATGAAGACCGGATTTACTCCTTCAATCGTTGGGAACAGATTGTAAGTGCGTCCAATATCAATGAGTTATAAAAAGGAGCCGGCTTTGCTGCATGATACAGCAAAGCCGGCTCCTTGCCTTAAGAGTGTTGTTATGGCCTTTTATATAATCAGATTGCGTAAAGATTTTTGGAGTGGTCTTCGCCGTAAAGTCCCCATTTTTCGAGAGATACCTCCAGCTCTTTACATTCTTTTGCTTTTTCACGAAGAGGGACGTCGTTCATGCAGGCGTCGATTGCGGCACGGAAAGCCTTTGCGCCTGCCTGAGGTCCCATAGGATGAGCATGGATACCTGCGCCGACGCCGAGCAAAACGTCAATTCCGGCATCATCAAGGAATTTCGGAACCAGGCCTGGTACTACACCGCCTCCTACAAACGGAAGCATTGGTTTGATATCGTACATTTTGGCCTTGGATGTAATCAGGTTGATAATATAGTTGTCAAATGTATTGTCAAATTTACCATAAGGTGGCTGTGTCAGATAGATATCACATCCGGCAAGACGGGCAAGTTTGGCAACAACCTTTGAGCTCATGCCCTGGTAAGGGGATGAGGTAAACGCCCCGTTGAAACAGGAATGGCCCAGGATTGGAACGGTGATTTCCGGATCTTCTGCCAGTGCTCTGACTGCGGAGTAACCTACACCGTGAACATCGACCATGATACAGTTCCCGCCGTTGTTGATGACTTTCATGGCATTTTCTTTCAGTTTTGTCACATCATCGGTAATATTACATGCGTACAGAGTCGGTTCGCCCTTGATTTCTTCCGCACGTTTTGCTGCCGCCATGTTTGCTTTGACACGATCTTCGATTTTGTTAAATACGCGATCTCCACCGATCAGCTCATCATCCTTTATGATGTCGACACCGCCCGCAGACGCTTCGTAGAAGAGCTTTTCTCCTACATCCGGAGTATAGCCGGTACATGGCTTAATCATATTGTTGAGAAGCGGACGGTTGTAAGCGTGCAGGATGTCACGGATACCATTGATTCCGAATTTCGGCCCCTGGAAATCTTTCACAAAAGACTCTGGAAAGTCAATGTCCAGAAGTTTCAGATACGGCATGGACATAATATTTCCTGTAATAGAAGCAATGAGAAGCGGGATATTATTCCGAATATTATCTACCGGATAACCGATCCGGATCACATAGAACCGCAGATCATCCTTACCTACTGCAAGATTGACGTTTGTCTGATTTTCATAAGCAGGAACTTCATAGATGCCGATTACTTTAGAGCAATATTTTGACCGCACCTCATCCGTTTCAGCCGGCACATCCACCCAGGAGCCGGTTGTCTGCTCAATACCGATGCTCTGTGCTTTGATGACGATTCCTTCGTCTTTTTCTGCCCCCACAAGATAAGTGGCTACACATAAATTTTCAAGATCACATCCCTCGTATAACGGATTTAGCAGGTCGCTGAACATTCTGTTTTGTTTCATTATCGTTTTCCTCCTTACACTGAAATGACCGTGTACACTGTTTCTGAGTTCAATGTATCTGAATGAGAGAATAATTTCAATAGCGAAAATATTTTCAATCCATTTTGTGTTGTTAAAAGCAAAGAACACAATTTATCTGATAAATTTCTGGAAAAACCTCCCATGTTTGAAAATGATTGCAATATTAAAGAAGAGAACGTATAATAGAGAGAACATACAAAAGGGTTGGGTCGTCAGAAAGGAGACAAAAGATGAAACTAGATAAATATGATCAATCCGTGTTTTTGGTTTTAAAGGCGGCATATCAGTACTATATCCTTGACAGGTCCCAGAACCAGATCGCAAAAGACCTGGACGTGTCGGTGACAACAGTGTCCAGACTTCTGAAACGGGCAAGGGATGAGAAGATCATCGAATTTGTGATTCGGAATCCTTATGTGGAGTGTCTGAATCTGGGACAGAAAATCAGCAATGCCTTTGGCCTGAAAGAAGTGATTATCAGTCCGGTAATTGATATGGGAGAGGACGAAGACGATTCCGCTATGGAGCCGGAGATGGTAAAAAAACTTGTCGCACTGGAGGGGGCAAGATATCTGCAAAGAGTCATCAAAGAAAATGATGTACTTGGAGTCACATGGGGGAGTACAGTCTATCAGATGATTAACTATCTCAATCCAGCACAAAAAGCGAATACTACTTTCGTCACTTTACATGGAAGTTTAAGCAACTGCGTGACAGAATGGGACGTCCGGACACTCGTATCCCGTATGGCAAAAGCTTTTTCCGGCAGAAAGTATATTTTGCTGACAGATACGCTGATGAACTCAGCCGAGACGGTTAAGATGCTCAAAAAAGAGAAAAGTATCTCTCAGGTCATGGATATGTTTGATAAGGTGGATATTGCGATCAACGGGATAGGCGCGTTTTACCCCAAAGTCACTTCCATCCTTGCCAAACCCTATTATCTCTCCCCGGATGAAGTTGCTATGCTCAAAGAACACCATGTGATTGGAGACGTCGCGCTTAGGTTTCTGGACAAGGAAGGCAATGAATGTGATACCGAGCTTAAAGAAAGAACGATTTCCATCAGCCTGGAACAATTCCGGAAGATTCCGGTAAAAGTTACACTTGCATCTGGTGAAGAAAAGGCACACGCAGTACTTGCCGCTTTGAAAGGTGGTCTTATTGATGTACTGATTGTGGATTATAGACTTGGTGAAACTGTACTCAAACTCTATAAAGAAGGGCACTGATTGTTTTTGGTTTTCGGGGATGTGTTCCGATGCGCCGGGATACGTCCCCTGATGAAGAGGTCTGACAATTTGGTTTTGTTTTATGCGGCTTTATGCCGCTTTTTTACTTTAAGTTATATACCTGTAAGGAAGGACACCTCTCCCTAAAATATATTAAAAAATTTTTCCCCATGTTCCTGTCTGAAAGTTTTTTCGATCTATGTAAGAGTCAAATATTTTTCATTCTTAGCAAATCCTATTATCGGATATACAATGTGAATATAAAGACAGCGTTTTGAAAAAAATAATTGTACATTTTCACAATGCAGAAGGAGGGATTGTGGGGACTTTCTCATCCAAGTGGCCATCAGGAAAGGAAGTCCCGAAAGGAGAAAAGAAGAGAGAAACGAAAAACAGAAGAAAAAATGGAATGTAGAGACAGTACATGAAAGATAGAGACAGGAGGTTGGTGTACATATGATTATGAATTTTTTGAGAAGAGTGCCGGCGGGTATGATGGTTGTTCCCCTGTTTTTGGGATGCCTTGTCAACACCTTTGTCCCGGATGCTCTGCAGATCGGTGGAATTACGACAGCGACATTTTCCAGCGCAGGCGGTAACTGTGCCCTTGGAATTCTGCTATTTTGTATGGGTACGAAACTGAGGCTCAAAGAGATGCCCGCGGTTTTAAAGCGGGGCGGACTGCTCCTGGTGGCGAAGTTTGCGATCGGTGCGATTTTAGGTATTTTGGTTGGCCGTATCTTTGGCCCCGCAGGTATTCTTGGCATCTCAAGTATGGCAATCATCTGTGCGGTCACAAACAGTAACGGCAGTGTTTATTATGCACTGATGCAGACATACGGGGACGATATTGACTGTGCATGTATGCCGATTCTGGCAATCAATGACGGTCCATTCCTGACACTAGTAGCGCTTGGCGCTTCTGGACTTGCTGATATTCCGATTATGAGCCTTGTGGCGGCGCTGGTTCCGATCATTGCCGGTATGATTCTTGGAAACCTGGATAACAAAGTGACAGAATTCTTCGGACCGGTAGGAGATGCCATTATCCCATTCACAGGATTCTCCCTTGGAGCAGGTATCGACCTTGCGAATGTTCTTAAAGGTGGGGTATCTGGTATTGTTCTTGGTCTGATCACAATCTTTATCGGCGGTGGGTTCATCTATCTGTGCGATCATTTTATCGGCAGACGTCCGGGATATGCGGCCTGGGCAGTAGCGACGACCGCGGGAAATGCGGTGGCGGTTCCGGCAGTTATCGGTACGGCCGACCCGGCATGGGCGGAATTTGTAGGTACGGCCACGGTTCAGGTGGCGGCTTCCACCGTATTATCAGCACTGCTCGTTCCGTTTATCGTGAGCTGGTGGGCTAAGAAGTTCGGATGTCCAAAGTTCCCTAAGGAAGCAAAGGCGGAGAAAGCATCCGGTAAATAACGGCGAACATAAAGGAGCGGTATATCATGGGAAAATTTTTAATGATCGCCGATGATTTTACCGGAGCAGGCGACGCGGGAGTCCAAATGTCAAAAAACGGGATTGAGGCCAGAATTGCGTTTAACACGGATGGGATCGATCCCAATGAATCCTATGTCATTGACTCAGAGTCGAGGAATATTCCGGCAGAAGAGGCGTATGAGAAGGTCAAAAAGATTTATCAGGATATGGAGACATACCACTATGACCACTATTACAAAAAAATCGATTCTACGATCCGTGGAAATATTAGGGCAGAGCTGATGGCGGCGAGAGAAGTACTTAAGCCGGATCTGACGGTATTCAATCCGGGCAATCCGGACTCTAACCGGACGGTGGTGGATGGGATCCTGATGATGAATGGCATACGGATCTGTGAAACGGAGATCATGCGGGATCCACACTGCCTGGTGAAAGAGGACAATCTGAAAAAGCTGCTGGAGACGGAGATGGAAGAACCGGTGCAGTATTTTACGCTGGCTCAGATCCGCAGCGGAAAACTGGAGCTCGATGGGTCCGGTCTGATCACGTTTGACGTTCTGAACAATGAAGATATGGATACGGTCGTACGTTTCATCCTAAGCAAGAAGAAAAAGGTGCTCTGGGTAGGATCAGCGGGAATGGCCAATGCTCTTTTCTATACTCTGTGTCCGAAGTATCCGGTACTGTCTTTGGTTGGCAGCATCAGTGATACGTCAAGAAATCAGGTTAGAAGAGCGAAAGAGCAGGGCGCACGAATTGTGGAAATGAATGTTTCCGGACTTTTAAAAGGCGGAAATCTGGCAAAGGTCGCCGACGAGGCGGTAGAAGGCTTAAAGCTTGGCGAGAACGTCATTGTAGTTTCGGCAAGGGAGCATGAGGATTATCTGGATTCCGTGGATACCGGAAAAAAACTTGGTATGAAACGGGGCGATGTGGCGCGTTATACCCAGGAGCGTCTCGGTGAGCTTTCGGCAATGATCCTGAAGCAGGCGAATGTCTGCGGCGTTTTTTTGACAGGTGGAGATACAGCTATCAGTTTTATGGAGAAAAATCACGCCCATGGCGCCAGACTGGTAGAAGAGGTACTGCCGATTGTCGCGCTTGTGGAGACAGTCGACGGAGATTACCCGGGATTGCCTCTGGTTGTAAAAGGAGGGTCCATCGGGGATGAAAATGCGATTGCAGAGTCTATTCGATACTTAAAAGAAAGGAAGAGCAGATAACATGAGTATCATTGGTATTACAATGGGAGATCCGGCCGGAGTGGGCCCGGAGATCATTATGAAGGCGCTTGCCCAGGAGCAGGTGTATGAGCATCAGTATGTCGTGTACGGCGCGGCGGATATTCTGGAGTATTACAATGGGATGCTGAATCTGGGACTTAAAATTGTAGATATCCAGGAGACGGAAGACTATGTGGAACATGCTGTAAATGTGATTGACAGTTGTGGTCTTGCGATGACAGAATACGAAATCGGCAAACTGTCCGCAAAATGCGGAGATGCAGCGTATCGATATATTGAGCGCAGCATACGGGACGCCATGAGCGGGAAAATCGCAGCGGTAGTTACTGCTCCTCTGAACAAGGAAGCTCTCCACATGGGTGGACACCTTTACGATGGACACACGGAAATCTTTGCGACTCTGACCGGGACAAAGACCTATGCTATGATGTTCTACGGACCATTGAAGATAATGCATGTTTCGACACATTGTTCTTTGCGGGAGGCATGTAACCGTGCGACAAAACAGAGAGTTCTGGATGTTATCCATCTTTTGAATCAGGCTATGATTCAGACCGGTATGGAGCACCCGCACCTTGCTGTGGCAGGTCTCAATCCGCATGCGGGCGAACATGGTCTTTTTGGAGATGAGGAGATCCGGGAGATCGGTCCTGCCATTGAAGAGGCAAAAATGGAAGGTATTGATGTAGATGGTCCGATTCCGCCGGACTCTGTGTTTGGAAAAACACTGAACGGCGTATATGACGCGGCGGTGGCGATGTATCATGATCAGGGACATATTGCGGCAAAGCTTCAGTTCATGAGCCAGTGTGTCAACTGTACAATCGGTTTACCGATTATACGGACGTCCGTGGATCATGGAACGGCTTTTGATATTGCAGGAAAAGGCATAGCCGATGGAACAAACATGAAGCAGGCGATGCTGGTGGCGGAAGAATTTATGAAGAATCGTTAGGCGGTAACAGAATGAAACAGTTTATTGTTGGTTCCGGATGGAAAATGGTAAAAACATATCAGGACAGTATTGATACCGCGAGAGAACTGGAAAAGAGGCTGGGAGGGTTCCACGAATTCCCGGTTGTTATTTTCCCCTCTTTTCCGGCGATTCCGGAGATTTGCAGAAAGCTTTCTAAAGAAAGTGCGCTTAAAATCGGAGGTCAGGATTTGTTCTGGGAGGATGAAGGAGCTTATACGGGAGAAATTTCTGGGAAGATGCTTCTGGAGATCGGTTGTCAATATGTGGAAATCAACCATCAGGAACGAAGAAAATATTTACATGAAGATAATGAGATGGCGAACCGGAAACTAAAACAGGCGCTTCGTCTTTCCCTGACCCCATTTCTCTGTATGGGTGAAGAAGAAGAGGGAAGCGATGAAGAGGTGAGATGCTTTATCGAAAACCAGCTTTCTGAGTTGCTGGACGGAGTCGGAGAAGCCGAAGCTTCGCACATCATTTTTGCTTACGAGCCGAGATGGGGCATCGGGAAGAAGAATGTGGTGGGGCTTTCTCATATCCAGAGCGTCCACCACAAAATCCGCGGGTTTCTGGCAAAGCGGTACGGACACAACATGGCAAAACAGGCTTACATCGTCTACGGCGGGGGAATTACGATGGAAAGGAGCCTGGATATCGCTGCACTTCCGGATGTCAATGGTCTGTTTACGACAGGCTGCGGTATTTATGCGGATTTGTACAGCGAACTGGTTCATACAACAGCGAAGATGTTAAGACAAGGTGAAGACAGATGAAAATTGTGATAGGAGCGGACCACAACGGTCTGAAATTAAAGAATACACTGAAAGGATACCTTCAGGAGAGAGGAGCAGAGGTGACAGACGCAGGCGTCTATACAGAGGAGCCGGTAGATTAACCGGATATTGCCTGGAAGGTGGCGGAAGCAGTTGCCGCCGGAACCTATGACCGGGGCATTCTCATATGTGGGACCGGAATTGGGATGTCCATCGTGGCAAATAAGGTGCCGGGAATCCGTGCGGCCCAGTGTACAGACCCGTATTCGGCAGAGCGGGCTATCAAGAGTAATGACGCCCAAATTATTACTTTTGGCGCACTGGTGACAGGGGAGGCTGTAGCCAAAAAGCTGGTGGACATCTGGCTGGATTCAGAATTTGATCCATCCTGCCCATCGGGGAGAAAGGTAGAAAAGATCAAGGAACTGGACGAAAAATGGCGGTGTGAGACTGCGGGAGCGTGATTCGGCAGAAAGGAATGAAGGAATGCTGCTATATATAGTAAGACATGGAGAGACCGACTGGAACCAGGAGCGACGGATGCAGGGGGAGCACGATACTCCTCTGAATAAAAATGGCAAGGAGCTCGCCCGGATCACGGCCAGGGCATTGGAGGACGTTCCTTTTGACCTGGCAATATCCAGTCCCCTTTCTAGAGCCCTGGAGACCGCTCGGATTTTGATTGGAGACAGAAAGATCCCTGTTCTTAGGGACTCCAGAATCCGGGAGATCAACTGGGGAGAGTGGGACGGAATTGGCGTCCGGGATCCAAAGTATTCCTCTGTCAGCGGCACGATCAGGTTGTTTTATGAGCAGCCTTTTTCCTTTCCGGGAGCTCCGGGAGGCGAGACGATCCGGGAGGTATGCAAGCGTACAGGGGATTTTACCAGGATCTGATTCACACGGAGAGCTACCGGGATAAGACGATTCTTGTTTCCACGCATGGCTGTGCCATGAGGGGAATCTTAAATCAGATCTATGAAAATCCAGAGAATTTCTGGCAGGAGGGAGTTCCGGTAAACTGTGCGGTCAGTATTGTTCGTGTCAACGGAGAAACGAGCGAATTTATCGAAAAAGAGACGGTCTATTATGACAAATCTTTGTGCAGAAATTTTTATCATATGGAATAAAAACACCATCCATCTGAGGTGACGGACCAAAATCAATGTCCGAAACTGCGAGATGGATGGTATTCTTTTGTCTAAGCGTTTATTCGGAACGTGGAATCTGATCAAGCTTTTCCAGTTTGGCAACACGAATGTGGAATTCTTCGCTCTCTGAGAATGTGGCGTCAAGGAAAAGTTGAATCAGCTCTTTTGCAACAATATCACCGACGATCTGTCCGCCGAGTGCCATGACCTGAACATTGTCATGCTCTACGCACTGATGTGCAGTGTAAATATCGTGCACGACTGACGCCCGGATGCCAGGGTATTTGTTGCAGGCGATTGCCGCACCCACTCCGGTACCACATACCATAATGCCCCGCTCGGCCTCGCCATCGAGAATTGACCGACACACTTTTGCGGCGATATCCGGAAAATCTACCATTTCAGGAGTATAGCTTCCTACATGGATTACCTCATGACCCTGTTCCTCCAAATATGCCAGAACCTTTTGTTTTAATTCATATCCTGCATGATCTCCACCGACAACTACTTTCATAAAATTAAGTACCTCCTTGATTAAAAAATATGGTGTTTGAAAAAATAATTGTACTTAATTATGGAAAGGTGACAGCATATTCCAAATACAACAGACAACGTTTCTATACCTTATTATAGAAGGTTTTCCATTTGCACGCAATATAATGTTCTGAATAATTTTTGGTTGTATCTTGTTTTTCAGAAAAATATTGCAAAAAGAAAGCGCCGATTTTATACTGGTTACAGACGAAAAACCGAAGAAAAACAAGGTGAAATGTCAGGAAAAATGGAGGGGACCGGCATACCGACCGAGACGGACCGGACATTTGAGTTCTCTGTTCTCCCTTATACCTGCCACGAGATTGAGTCGGCAGAGCATATATTTGAACTTCCAGCGTCTTATGCGACAGTGCTGCGGATTCTCGATATGCAGACGGGAGTTGGCGGCGACGAAAGCTGGGGGGCATGGGCTCACGAGCCTTATATAGTCAAGGGAGAGGAGCCGAGATCATTTACTTTCCAGGTACATCTTCTTGGCTGAGGCAAAGGGTGTATCCATAGTAGATTCCGCAAAGAGTGTCAAACCCGGAAGAATGTCCGATTGCTCCAAACGAAGAAAGGATTTCTGTAGTGCCAGATGCAAGCGGCAGTTCCTTTACCGGGCGGCTGAAATGGCAGGAAAGCGCACAGGAAAGAAAGGTCCGGCTGATGTCGTTGGTATCTCCAAGGCGGCGTGAGATTGTCTGGCGAAGTGCCTGGGCAAACGGGTGATCCCATTGTCCCGAAAACAGGAGTCCGGCCAGTACGCCGCAGAGGAAATCGTCTCCTGACGGGGTAAGTCCCATGCCAAGTCCCGTCATTCCGGCAAGGGTAACGGCGGCCTTGTCATAGCAGATGTCCAGTACCTCTTTTCTTGCGTCTTCCATCCGCTTTTGTGCGACTGCCAGAAATACCCCTTTTGCGAAATCGGAAGGGTTTTTCAGCAGGGCTTTGGAGAAAAGCTCGGTAAGCCCTCCGGAGGACGACTGTAGAAGCGATTCTTTTATAGCTGGAAGGGGAAGGGGGACGGCGTAGTCACGAAGAAGCGAATCATAGATGGCGGCTTCATCAAAACGAAAGATGATCCTGGATGATTTGGAGAATAGGATGATCGTCTTCTTGTCTACGAATACTTGATCCCCCGGCACGACAGGAAGTCCGGACATCTCACCGACGTCAAGTCCCGTAATCAGACTTACCGGAGACAGGGGGGATCCGGCCGCCTGAAGGGCGACGAGGGATGATCCCATCCGCAGATTGATCGTTTTTCGGTAGACGGAATGTACCATTCCCTCTGATATATGCGAGAGGATACCGGACGCAAAGGACATTGTTTCTGTGATAAACTGTTTCATATTTTTAACCTCTTTTAGACAGGGTTTTACCTGGTATTAAACGTTTGTGTCTGCTAGAATTTTAGCAAAAAGACGAGAAAATGGCAAATAAAACAAAGAAATTATACAAGATGGATAAAAAACAAGTTTTTTTTCCCTCGTTTTCTATATTGTAACAAAGTAGGTTATCCGATAAAATGACAATATAACTTTTGGTTAGGTAAAAACCAAATCTTGGGAAAGGAAGGAAATATGGATGGAGAAAAAGAAAAAATTCTCAATTTCATTGACAACGCAGATTCTGGTGGCTACTATCGGCGGTCTGGTTTTCGGAGTGATCGTAGGACCATGGGCATCCAACATTAAGTTTATCGGCGACATCTTCTTACGTCTGATTCAGATGTCCGTTGTTCTTCTCGTTATGTCAGCAGTAGCTGGCGCTGTCGGAGGGGGAGACGGTCGTGACGTAGGAAAGATGGGATTCCATACATTCAAGTGGATTATCGGATTTACAATCTTTTCTGCGGCATTAGGAGTCGTGTTGGCCATGCTTGTAAAACCGGGTATCGGAATTGACCTCTCTTCGGCCGAAGAAGTGGCGGAAGCGACGGTAGGATCTGCCTCTCTTCAAGAGACGCTCACGAATTTTGTGCCGACCAATGTCATTCAGGCGATGGCGGAAGGGTCCATGGTGCCATGTATTGTGTTTGCCTTGTTCTTTGGCGTCGCAATGGGACAGTACACAAAAAACACCAAGAACAGGAATGTGGCGGATCTCGTGCTTGGTCTTAACAACATTATTACAAACATTATCAAGATCGTTATGACGATTGCTCCAATCGGTATCTTCTGTCTGCTGGCAGATGTAGCAGGAAAAACAGGCTTTGACGTAATCAAACCGATGTTTAAGTTCCTTGGTATTTTACTTGTCGGCGACATCATCCAATTTCTTGTATTCGGACCGCTTACGGCGGCTCTTTGCAAGGTAAATCTCTTCAAGATGCCAAAGAAGTTTGCGAAAATGTCCATGATGGCTATCACGACAACTTCCGGCGCTATCTGCCTTCCGACAAAGATGGAGGATGCGGTAGAGAAGTTTGGCGTCAGCCGTAAAGTGGCGGACTTCACAGGGCCGATTACGATGTCCATGAACAGCTGTGGCGCGGCACAGTGCTATGTAGTAGCTATTTTCTTTATGGCACAGGCCACGGGTATTGAGTTAAGCCCGTACCAGATGGGAATGGCGATCCTGCTTTCCTGTCTGATGTGTTTGGGAACGATCTCCGTTCCAGGTGGATCTGTGATTGTTTACACATTCCTGGCGTCCTCGTTAGGACTTCCTATGGACAGTATCGCGGTATTAATCGGTATTGACTGGTTTGCCGGAATGTTCCGTACATTGATGAATGTCGATGTCGACGTTATGGTTGCCATGCTGGTTGCATGTAAGATCGGTGAATTCGATTATGATGTTTATAACGAAAAGAAAACCGTGAAATATTAATGCATATCGAAAATGACAAAAAAGGTGTATGGATCCAGGTTCTGACCGGTTCTGTGCGCCTTTTTCCTTTGTCAAACCTGTGGACTGAACTGTTTTAAATGATAGAAGACAGTGCAGATAGATCACATCTTAAAACGTATGAAAAGGAGGAGAAAAATGTACGAACTACTCGTGAAAAATGGGAAAATTGTGACAGCGGACTCGGTCAAAGAGGGTGATATTGCCGTAAAAGACGGAAAGATTGCGGCAATTTTGGCCCCAGGCGTGGAGGTGGAAGCTGAAAAGGTCATCGATGCGGGCGGTAAGTATGTGTTCCCTGGAGCGATCGATACGCACGCGCATCTGAATGATCCGGGCTATGAATGGCGTGAAGACTATGCCCACGGAACGGCAGCGGCAGCGGTAGGGGGCTATACGACAATCATCGATATGCCGCTTCAGAACGAACCGGCCATGACGACAGCAAAACTTTTTGATCGGAAAGTAGAGGCCGTGGATCCGAACGCATATGTGGACTACTGTTTTTGGGGCGGATTGATTCCGGATAATTTTGATGAGCTGGAAGATTTGTATAAGAAGGGTTGCGTTGCTTTTAAATCTTTTATTGGTCCGGTATCACCGGATTATAGTTCTTTAAGTTATGGGCAGGCATATGAGGCAATGCAGAGGATTCAGAAATTTGGAGGACGAGCGGGATTTCATTGTGAGGACTTCTCCACAATCAAGTGGCAGGAGCAGAGAATGATTAAAGAGGGACGGCTTGACTGGCAGGGATACCTTGACTCCAGACCGGTGATTGCGGAGATGCTGGCTACCGTGGATATTATCGAGATTGCAAAAACGACGGGGTGCAAAGCGCATATTTGTCATGTCAGCAGCCCGGATGTGGCACAGAAAATTAAAGAAGCACAGCAGGAGGGATATGACATTACAGCCGAGACATGTTCCCATTACCTGAGCATGACGGATAAGGACGTTATCAAAAACGGACCACTCTTTAAATGTGCTCCGCCGCTGCGTTCCCAAGAAGAGGTGGACCGTCTTTGGTCTTATGTGGAGGATGGTACGATCAGTGGTATCGCAAGTGACCACTCTCCATGTTCCTATGACGAGAAATTCCATGAGATTCTCGGTAAAAGGATCGAGAATGTCTTTGACGTATGGGGAGGCATCAGTGGTATTCAGAGTGGATTTCAGGTAGCGTTCCACGAAGGCTGTGTCAAGAGAAATCTCTGTCCGTGTGTCCTCGCAAATGCAATGTCTGTACAGCCTGCGAAAGCCTTCGGAATTTACGGTAAGAAAGGAGATATTCAGATTGGATTTGATGCGGACCTTCTGATTGTGGATCCGGACAAGGAGTGGGAAATCACAGCAGATTCGCTCCTCTATGTGAACAAGATTTCCGCTTTCGTAGGGATGAAGGGGAAAGGGATTCCGGTATGCACGATACTGAGAGGAAAAGTAGCTGCCAAGGACGGCAGGGTAACCGGAGAAAAAGGAGCAGGTATGCTGGTGAAAAGAATAGACTGATCAGATGACAGAAAGGAGAAACTATGAAAAATATTGTTGAGAATAAACACTTAAATCCGGAACTCGTAAAGAACGTGGATCCGGATTTGCAGCCAACAAAAAAGAGAATCATGGATCCGGTCTCCTATGCGGCCAGCTTCATGGGGGGATGCGTTTCCATCGGAACGTTCTCTATGGGTGCTGGTTTGATCGGAGCGTTGACTGTTACCCAAGCGATTCTTGCCATGGTGATCGGCTGTCTCGTCATCGCCATTGCCCTGGTCATCATCGGACAGTGCGGCCATAAATACGGGATTCCATTCACCGTACAGCTTAGAAGTAGCTTCGGTACAGCGGGAATCAAAGTACCTGGTCTCCTGCGTGGAATTCCGGCTATCATCTGGTTTGGATTCCAGAGCTGGGTAGGAGCGGGGGCCATCAATAGTTGTCTCGACATTTTATTTGGATTTGATAATCTTCCGGTTATCTACGTCCTCTTTACAATTCTGCAGGTGGCGCTTGCTATCAAGGGATTTGAAGGTATCAAATGGATGGAAAATATCTCCTGTATTTTTATTATTGCCATTTTAATTTACATGCTGTATGTCGTACGCACTCAGTTCTCTACGGAGATTGACGACGTGTTTGCCGGAATCAAGGGGACATGGGGAATGCCGTTTTGGGCAGCTACCACATCGTTCCTTGGAATTTATTCTACGATGATTATCAATGCGTCTGATTACTCCAGGAACGTCAAGGAAAATGTGGGACCGGTCAAGACGGGATCAATTTATACGATCGCCATTCTTCCGGTTACTCTGTTCATGGGATTGATCGGACTGCTTGTCACAGCGGCAACAGGAAACAGCGATCCGGTTGTTGTGTTTTCCACAACCATGGGTAGCAAGGTACTTACAATCGTGACTCTGCTTTTCATTGCGTTTGCCCAGGTGACGACCAACGTACTGAACAATATCGTGCCTCCGGCTTATGTGCTGATGGAGGCGTTTCATGTAAAATGGAAACTCTCCACCGTCATTGTCGGTGTGCTTTCCATATGCTGTATGCCTTGGAAACTGGTAACAGATGAATCTGCGGCAGGACTGAATCTCTTCACACAGTTCTACTCCGCATTTCTCGGACCGATTTTCGCGGTAATGGCAGTGGATTACTTCGTTCTGAGACGGCAGAAGCTGGATATCAACATGATGTACGACAAACAGGGACCATTTAAGGGTGTGAACTGGGCGGCGATCATTGCCATCCTTTTCGGATCCCTCTGTTCCCTGCTGGTAGTTGAGCTGTCTTGGTACGTCAGCCTGATTCCGACTGCAGTCGCATACTACTTCCTTATGAAGAAGATGAAGGTGGCGGCGCCATTCTGCAAAGGAACCATTTTCGAAAGAGAATGATCGGTTTGCTGTAATTAAGAATCAGGTAGTGATCTCTCTGATTATGATTGCATTCCAGATAGTGTACATGATTGTTTTTAAATAACAGATTAACTTCATATTGAAAGGGCGCCACATTGCTGTGCCGCCCTTTGTCATCTCTAAAAAGGAAGGGGGCGGTTACACCGTTAAGCGTACCGCCCGTATTATGAATGAATCAAATATAAAGAAACTGTCTGTTGCCACTGTTTGAAAACAGGATGTCATTTTGGGAGCATCATATAAAGCTTAACGCCCAGCTCCACGTCGAGACGCGTCTGGCGATCGTCCAGAGAGATCTCCGCAATCTCACATATTCGATTCATGCGATGCAGCATGGTCTTATAATGTATAAAGAGTTGCTTTGCGGTCTTGCTTAAATTCAGGTTGTTGCCAAGGAGTGAATCCAGCGTCTGTAGATATTCCGTATTGTTCTCTTTGTCGTAGTCTGCAAGTTTCTGAACAGCCGGAGGAATGATCTGTGCAAAATTCTCAAAGTTCGAGTGGGAGGCCAGAAGCCTTAAAACGCCCATGTCGTTATATTTGACGATTGGATTGCCAAAGGCGTGTCCAAATTGGAGAGCGTCATACGCTTCCTGTACTTTCTTAGATAGTGTACTCACATCTGTGGTCTGGCTGCTGATCCCTGCAAAAAGGGAGAGTGTGCGGTGCTGTTTATTCAGATACGCCTGAATTTGTTCAAGTGTCGCTGCAGCGGCCCCACATAAGTCCATAGAGGCCGGATGTACTGAACGCAACAACACATGAAGATACGGCTCTTTGATATAAAAAAAACAGTTTTCCTCTGGGAGGAAAGCGGTAATCTCCATAAGAGCCTCTGGAACCTTCGTTTTGCTTCGTTCGGAGGAGAGCTCTAAAGATATGGCGGCGTAGCTGTCGCCCCGGTTCCAACCATAATTGTGCGCTTTCTCCACAATCGCATCTGGACTCAGCCGTTTCTCGAAAAGTTCGCTTAGGAAACCGGAGATATATTTCTGTTCAATTTTTGCCACATAATATTTCTTGAGTACAAGCACCGATAAGAGATGGGATGCGGTTTTTAAAAGCATTTCCTGATGCTCTTCCAGGAAAGAGTTTGTCACCGACGTCAGGTAGCCCGTAACCTTCCCCATACAGAGGATGGGGAGCCGGAGACGGTCAGCCACGGCGGTATTTGGATCAAAACCAGAGGCAGTATGCTGTTGAAGCTGTTGGCCTTCCGAATCTGTGACAGTAAAATATCCGGGAATATAGTCTCCCAAGTAGTGGAGGATATCTTCTTCCTGGAAGCCGGAGGCAACCGCCTTTGTCAGGTTATTTTGTATATCGAGATAATAGCGGTTTTTTACCTTCATAACAAGTGACATGACTGCAGAAATGGCATCGATAAACCGAACATCCGGAGGCAGCAGAACCACGGGGATTGAGAAACGAGAGGCGTTTCTTAGAATATCTCCGGGAACAGGCTCCGTGACGTTGTCTGTCCCGCCCTTCAGGATAATAGCCGCAATCTGCTTCGAGGCAAGAAGCTCCATGTGCTCGCCGAGATGCAGGACTTCAGAGGCAAAGCGGATGGATAGGAGAAGAATCTCCCCGTCTTTCAGATAATGAAGAAGATCCGTGTCCTCTACTGTTGTAATGCTGGAAACAGGACGCGAAAGCCCCTCTCTCCCGGTGACGAGCGACGCATGATGAAAAATATTTAGTTTCAGAACATCTGTTACCGTTAATGTCCTCACAAACCCACTTCCATTCCCTCTTTTGCGCCCCTTTTTCAGAAGATGTCGAAATCGGGCGACTTCATATTTAAGACTATAGCATAAAATAAATGTGAAAAAAAGGTGAAATCAGTATCATGGAAGGATAAGCCTGCCGGGGATGCATTATCCTATAGTTCCAATGGCAAAGCAGGAGCTCCATGATATGATAGAACCAGACTATTTTATTACTTAAAAACAGAAGAAATGGGGGTATGAGCTTATGCTAAAGTTCACACTGAAACGACTGGCATCTCTGGTTGTCGTGCTGATCGGCGTATCGTTTCTGGTATTTATGCTGTTGTCACTGACTCCGGGGGATCCGGTCAGAATGATGCTTGGTGAATCGGCGACGCCGGAGGCACAAGAAGCTTTGCGGGAGGAGATGGGGCTGAATGATCCGCTTCTTGTACAGTATGGGCGGTACATGAAAAATATCATTGTACACCAGGATTTAGGGACGTCCTATACGACCCAAAGACCAGTACTAGGAGAAATTTTAAATGTTTTTCCCAATACAGTTACGTTGGCCGTGGCAGCGGTTATCATTGCTATCGTTGTTGGGATCTTTTTAGGGATTATCTCGGCGGTTAAGCAGAATTCCCTGCTGGACAATATTGTTATGGTACTCGCTCTTATCGGGACGTCAGCTCCGATCTTCTGGATCGGTATCCTGATGATTTTGTTGTTTTCCGTTCAGCTCGGTTGGTTTCCGCCTTCGGGATTTGGAAGCTTTAAACAGTTGATTATGCCTGCCATTGCGCTTGGCCTACAAAGTACGGCCGTGGTGGCCAGAATGACCCGATCCAGTGTTCTGGAAGTCATCCGTCAGGATTTTGTTAAGACGGCAAGAGCCAAAGGTCAAAAGGAGATTGTCGTTATTGTGAAGCATGTATTTCGGAATGCATTGATCCCGATCATCACAGTTGTCGGCCTCCAGTTCGGTACTCTTCTCGGAGGTGCGATGCTGACAGAGATCGTGTTTTCCATTCCGGGGGTCGGTCGTCTGATGATTGATGCAATTAAACAGAGAGATTTCCCGATTGTGCAGGGCAGCGTGCTTTTTGTGGCGGCGTGCTTTTCCCTTGTTAATCTGGCGGTTGATCTTTTGTATGCGGTAGTTGATCCGAAAGTATCGAAAGAATAGGAAGGAGGATGGAAAATGGAAGAAAAAAAATCCAGAAGCCAGTTTATGATGGTTTTAAAAAGATTAAGTAAAAACAGGATGGCGATTCTCGGTCTGATAATCCTTCTTCTCTTAATTATCATGGGGATTTTTGCTGATTTTATTGCTCCATACGGATATGCGGAAATGGACTGGAAGAGTCCGTTTCAGCATCCAAGCGCACAGCACTGGTTTGGCACAGATGAGTTTGGACGGGATATTTTCAGCCGTATTGTTTATGGAGCGAGAATTTCTCTTCTTGTAGGATTTGTATCAGTCGGAATTGCGGTTGTAGTAGGGGGAACACTGGGAGCAATCGCGGGATTTTATGGAAAACGAGTAGACAATGTAATTATGCGTCTTATGGATATTCTTCTGTCTATCCCGCAGACTTTGCTGGCAATCGCGATTGTGGCGGCGCTTGGAACCGGACTTGTCAACCTGATGATTGCGGTTGGCGTCTCATCAGTTCCGACTTATGCCAGAATCGTGCGGGCGTCTGTGCTTACGATCCGTGAAGAAGAATACATTGAGGCAGCCAAGGCGTCCGGTACAAAGAACTCAAAAATTATTATGAAACATATTCTTCCAAACTGTGTGGCTCCGGTGATAGTCCAGGTGACGCTTGGAAGGGCAGGGGCAATCCTGACGGCGGCCGGCATGAGCTTTATCGGACTCGGAATCCAGCCGCCGAACGCAGAGTGGGGCAATATGCTCTCGGCAGGACGTGACTATATCCGGGGATATTCTTATATGACCCTGTTTCCTGGACTTGCAATCGTCATCACTGTGCTCTCACTGAATCTTTTGGGCGACGGACTTCGCGATGCGTTGGACCCGAAACTGAGAAATTAAAGAAAGGCGGAGCAAAATATGGGAAACGAGAAATTATTGGATATTAAAAATTTAAGTGTGACGTACAAGACGGAAGATGGGATTGTCTATGCGGTCAACGATCTGAATATGGAGATCGGACATAAGGAGACGCTCGGATTTGTAGGTGAAACAGGAGCTGGGAAGACGACAACTGCCATGACTATCATGGGACTTCTGCCGACGCCTCCCGGGAAGGTGACTTCAGGGGAGATCCTGTTTGACGGCCGGGATATGCTGACAATCAGTGATAAAGAGCGAAGAAGTATACTGGGAGAGGAGATCTCTATGATTTTCCAGGACCCAATGACTTCCCTGAATCCATCTATGCGGGTAGGGGATCAGATTGTTGAGATGATTCGTCTCCACAAGAAGATCGGGAAGAAAGAGGCCATGGTGGAAGCGGAAAATCTGCTGGAAATGGTGGGGATTCGTAGAGAACGTGCAAGGTCTTATCCGCACCAGTTTTCCGGTGGTATGAAACAAAGAGTTGTGATTGCTATTGCGTTGGCGTGCCGGCCAAAACTTATCATTGCGGACGAACCGACGACGGCGCTGGATGTGACTATCCAGGCACAGGTAATGAACTTAATCAAAGAATTGAAAGAGAAATTCGGGACATCCATGATTCTGATTACTCACGACTTGGGAATTGTAGCCGAGATCTGTGATAAGGTCGCAATCATGTACGCAGGGCAGATTGTCGAGTATGCAAGTGTAGAAAAAGTATACAATAATCCGAGCCATCCGTATACAAACGGGCTGTTCAACTCCATTCCGAAGCTTGATACGGAGGAAGAGTGGCTTGATGAAATTCATGGTTTACCTCCGGAGCCGACGGAGCGGATCGAAGGTTGTGCATTCAGTCCTCGTTGTCCAAATTGTATGGAAATCTGTAAACATAAAAAACCAGGCATCACCCATATAGACGAAGAACATTATGTGAGATGCTTCTTATACGAAAAGGAGGAGGGAGAAGCAGATGACTAAAAGTTCGGAAAAACTGGTGGAAATCAATCACCTAAAAAAATATTTCAAAGTGGGAAAGGGTTTTCTACATGCGGTCGATGACGTCAGTTTTTATATTAACAAAGGTGAGACGCTCGGTCTCGTAGGGGAGTCCGGATGCGGCAAATCTACAACGGGACGAACGCTCATCCGACTTCTGGAAGCTGACAGCGGTGAAGTGAATTTTCACGGAAAAAATGTTTTATCTCTCAATAAAGCAGAAATGCAGACGTTTCGGGAGAATGTGCAGATGGTTTTCCAGGACCCGTATTCTTCTCTGAATCCTCGTCTGTCTGTCTTTGATCTGATTGCGGAGCCGCTCACCAATATAGAAGAGTATCGAAAAGACAAGAAGAAATTGGATGCGAGGGTGCGGGAGATGATGGATGTCGTTGGGCTTTCCAGGAGACTGATTAATGCCTATCCGCATGAGCTGGACGGGGGGCGCAGACAACGTGTTGGTATTGCACGGGCATTGTCTGTCAAGCCGGAGTTTATCGTTCTTGACGAGCCTGTCTCCGCACTGGACGTCTGTATTCAGGCGCAGATCATCAACCTCCTGAAACGACTGCAGCAGGAGTTGAACCTGACGTATCTGTTTATCTCCCACGATCTGAGCGTCGTGAAACATATCAGTAATCGAATTGGGGTTATGTATCTTGGAAAGATCGTGAAACTCGGAGATTACCGTACGATTTTTGGAGATTCACGCCATCCGTACACGAAAGCGCTTCTGTCGGCGATTCCGATTCCCAAGATTGGTGTAGAACGGAAACAGATCATTTTAAAAGGCGATGTACCAAGTCCGGTAAATCTTCCTGGAGGATGCCGTTTTGCGGGGCGCTGCCCGTATGCAACAGATAAATGCCGTCAGGAGGAACCAAAGTTAAAGGATGTTGGGAATACACACTATGTGGCATGCCACTATGACAATCTGGAATAGACGGGGAGGAGAGAGAATATGAGAAAAGGGAAGAGATATTTCAGTCTCATTCTGGCAGGTTTACTTGCGGTGTCTTTGCTTGCAGGCTGTGGCGGCCAGGAGAAAAAAGATAAAAATACATTGACTGTTGCGATTGCGGCGGATCCTCCAACGTTGGATCCTCATGCGGCGTCGATCGATTCTGCGGTCAATAATTTGAATCCGGTATACGAGACGCTTGTAAAATATGACGATGACGGTGAAATTGTGCCGTGTCTTGCGACCGAATGGGAGCGGATCGACGATCTGAGATGGAGATTTAAGCTTCGAAACGATGTGAAGTTCCACAATGGGGAAAAGATGACGGCAAATGATGTTCTTTTTAGTTTTAAGAGAGCAACTGGACCGGAAGGAGCGAAGGTAGCGTACATCATGTCTGCGATTGACGCGGAAAATTGTGTGGTGGAGGACGACTACACCATTGTGATCGCAACCCATGAACCTTTTGGTCCTCTGATTGGGTATCTTCCGTATATCGGGGCGGTTGTAGTCAGCGAGAAAGAATTTACAGAAAATCCGGAGAAAGCTGCTATGAACCCGGTTGGCACGGGTCCGTTTAAGTTTATAGAGTGGAAAAAGAACGACCAGTGTTCTTATGAACGATTTGATGATTACTGGGGCGAGAAGCCTTCTTATAAAAATCTGATTATTAGAACCATTGTTGAAGCAAACAGTCGTGTCATCGAGCTGGAATCCGGAACGGTAGATATTGCCTATAGTATTCCGGCCAATGATATCGAGAGACTAAAAGAAAACGAAAACACAGATGTGGTGGAACGTCTGAGTACAACTGTGGAATATCTGGATATGAACGTCACGAAGAAACCACTCGACGACGTACGTGTGCGTCAGGCGATTGATTACGCGATCAACGAGCAGGCGATTGAGGATATTGTGTATCGTGGAACAGCGTCGTACTCTCCAACGACAGTCACACCGGGAATGAAGTATTTTGATGATTCAGATACTGACTACCGGTATGATGTGAAGAAGGCAAAACAGCTTCTGAAAGAGGCTGGAGTATCCGACCTAAAGCTGACGCTGATCTGTTCCGAGAGTGTAACTCGTCTTAATGCGGCAACAATTATTCAGAGTATGCTGTCAGACGTGGGTATTGATGTGGAGATTCAGTCTTATGAGTCCGGAACTGTCCTCAATATGATTGACGCTGGTGAGACAGAACTCTTTATCATGGGATTTGGTGCGGTTGGATTTCCGGAGCCGGACAATAATATTTACGGTCCGTTCCACAGCAAACAGATTCCGACCAATAATATGGGATTTTACAAAGATCCAAAACTTGACGAGATGCTGGATGAGCAGAGATTTATGACGGATGGACCGGAGCGAGAAAAGCTTATAAAAGATATCCAGAAATATCTAAGGGAGAATCTTCCGGTTATCCCGCTTGCGAACACAAAGCAGGTGATCGGAATCCGTAGCAACATCAAGAATTTTGTTCCAACACAGGCTTCCAGCCATTTTGTGGACAAAGTGGATATTGAATAAGAGTCTGACAGAAAGATTCCGGGAGGAACACTATGATTACAAAAATAAAAGCTGCCTACGTCGTTGGATTTGACGGCGTAGGACATGAAATCATCACCAACGGCGAGGTAGTGTATGAAAACGATACAATTCTCTATGTTGGAAAACATTACGAAGAAGCGGTGGACAGGACAGAGGATATGGGTAACGCGGTTGTGATGCCGGGATTTATTGATCTCAATGCTCTTGGAGATATTGACCATGATATTATTCACCTGGAAGTATACCCGGATGTACGCAAAAGCCTGAGCCCGTCAGAAGAATATTTTGACAAAGGTCCACATGAATGGATGACACCGGAGGAGGAGGCATTTAAATCACTGTTTGCCTATACTCAGCTCATTATGAACGGAGTGACGACAGCGATGCCAATCACATCCACCTATTATAAACGGTGGGCCGACACCTATGAGGAGGAGGAAGCGGGCATACACCACGCAGGGAAGCTTGGGCTTCGTCTTTATACCTCTCCAAGTTACCAGTGTGGATTTAATGTTGTCCAGCCCGACGGTACGATGACGGTTCGTTTCCTGGAAGGTGAAGGAGAAGAAGGACTGGAACGGGCGGTTCGTTTCATTCGGAAATACGATGGAGCTTACGGCGGCCTGATCCGTGGAGCACTGCTTCCGGAAAGGATCGAAGTACAGACGGAGGAAAATCTGATCCGTACAAAACAGTATGCGGATGATTTGGAATGTCCCATCAAACTTCATGCCGCACAAGGGCTGTTTGAGTATCGGTATATCAAGGAGAAAACAGGACTTAGCCCTATCGAGTATCTGGACGGTATCCACTTTCTGGATGATAAAGTGGGGATACCGCACTGCTACATTGTGAAAGGGACCCGCTGGGTTTCAGACGATGGGGACGATCTCGGTATCTTGGCAAGAACCAAGGCCACCGCTATCTATTGCCCGGTTATCATCGGACGAAGCGGCGGATATCTGGATTCATTCCCAGAATACCGGAATTCATCCGTCAATGTAGCCATCGGAACGGATACTTTTCCACCGGATTTCTTCCAGAATATCCGTGTTGCGTCCATGTATGCCAAGATGGTGAGCGGAACGGCCGAAGGGGCTTCCTACGCGGATATCTACAATGCGGTCACACTGGGCGGAGCGCAATATCTGGGACGTCCGGATCTGGGACGGCTCTGCAAAGGCGCCAAGGCGGATCTGATCGCTGTGGATCTTGACAGTTTCCATATGGGGGCTGTGGACGATCCGATCCGGACGATCTTCCTGTGCGGTTCAGGAGCGGATGTAAAGCTTTCCGTTATCAATGGACGTACGGTTATGAAAGACCAGCAGATAGAAGGCGTTGATCTGGAGGAGATCAAGGCAAAAGGACAGATTTATTATAATAAAATGAAGCTCGGTTACATGGAGCGGGATTATCAGCATCTGCCGGCGGAGAAATTGTTCCGACCGTCATTCCCGATGAGATAGAGGAGGAAAATCATGTACGACGTATTACTGTCAAATGCGACCGTTATTACGATGGATGAAAGACGCCGGGTTCTTGATAACGGAGCGGTAGGAATCGAAAATGGACGGATTGCTTTTGTGGGAACAAGTGAGGAAGCAGAAAGCCTGGAGGTAAAGGAAGTCATCGACTGTAAAAATCACGTCGTGATGCCAGGATTCGTAGATGCCCATGGACATGGCGGGCACTCCGTTTTCAAATCGATTGTGGAGGACACAAGCTACTGGATGCCGGTTATGACCCATGCGTATAAAAACTATATCACTGACGAGTTCTGGTACAATGAGGGAAGATTGTCCGCACTGGAGCGGCTTCATGCGGGCGTGACAACCGGAGTGTGCGTGCTTGGTTCCCAACCAAGATGCGACTCTCCGGTACCGGCTAGAAACAATGCGAAGGCATATGCGGAAGTCGGGGTGAAGGACATTGTCTGTACAGGACCTTGCCATACACCGTGGCCGCACCGGTTCAGCCGGTATGTGGACGGTGTGCGGAACATGCGGGAAGTCAGCTATGAAGAAGTGCTGGAGAGCCTGGAAACAGTGATATCTGAGCTCAATCATGCAAACGACGACCGCACGAGAGCATACGTGACGCCATTTGGCGTTGTAACCAGTGTGGATCCTTCCGCACCGACGCCGGCAGATCGCTGTGTGAAGCTTACGGACCATGATATCCGTCAGGCAAAAGAAATGCGCCGGATTGCAGAGAAATACAGTACAAGAATTCATACGGACGCATTTGGGGGAATGATCCACCTGGCATACCAGGATAAGGAAAACGCTCTTCTCGGACCAGACGTCCATTTACAGCACTGTACCGGGCTGTCCTTTGATGAGGCGATGATTCTGGCAAAGACAGATACCCACGTCAGCTTTGCGCCTGGTATGGGCCAGATCGTGAACCGGACGCCGGTGATCGAACTTCTGAATCTGGGGGCGACGGTTGCTATTACAACGGACGGTTCCATGCTATCATCCGGATTTGATATGTTCGACGCCATGAGGAGAGCTCAGATGATATTCCGCCGTGCAATGAATGATCCGTATTATCTGCCATGCGAAAAACTTCTGGAGATGACGACCATAGACGCCGCGAAATGTGTCGGCATGGAAAAAGAAGTCGGATCTCTTGAGGTAGGAAAAAGAGCGGATATCATTGTGATCAATCTGATGAATCCTAGACTGATGCCAAGGATCAATATTATAGATACTCTGGTTGGAAACGGACATCCATCCGACGTGGATCTTGTTCTTGTTGACGGACAGATTGTCCTTCGGGACGGAAAAGCCACGACTGTGAACGAGGAAGAAGTACTTCTTGCGGCCGAGCAGGAAGCGCTGGAGACAGCTCAGAGGGCATCTCACCTACATCCGTTCTTAAATCGTCAGCCACAGTGGGGCAATGTAAAAATATATTTTGATGAAGTTCGATTCAATATGGAGGAGAATCGCAGAGACGGCGGCCACTATTAAACCCTCCTGGAAGCCGGATATTTTATAGAAAGGGCGCAGCCACCTTAACACTTTACGGACTGTCCGCTGTTGAATGGCTGCGTTTTATAGATTTTTGATAACTAGTTGACTGTTTTTTTGAGAAAGGCCAGCGTCTCGTCCAGCAGCTTTGCTGTATCCGGGGAAGTCTCATCCCGGTCAAAGTCGTGGGTGTTTCCGGCGCAGAGAAAGCGGGATGGATGATATTTATCGCAAAGCGCCAGAAACTCCGCATACGGTACGTCCGGATCGCCGGTGCAATGGGCAGCAAACAGCGGACACGGCAGGAAATCGCACGTCCGCAGAGAGTAATCGAGATAGAAAAATTTTTCCCGGCCTTTGTAGATCAGGGATTTCCATTTCCCGGTCTGGCGGGCGTATACATAGACGCTGTAATGGGTATCCAGATCCCCGGATGTGTGGATTTCTGATGGAATGGCTTTCAGACAGTTCTCCGATACCGCGGGGAGAGAGGCGTAATAGCTGCTTTTTGTCTCAAACCAGTTGTCGCACAGAAAGCCGTATCCGTAGTAAGAGAGGATTCCGGCGGGCTTTTCGGCCAGAACTCCGTGAGCAGCGGCGATCAGGCAGAGGTAGGCTCCTGCAGAGCGGCCGAAGAGCACATACGGAAGCTTGTGGGATACATACTGTTCGGGATGACAAAGGTAATGATTGATGGAGTACGTCACGCTGGACAGGATCATACGCAGATCTGCGGCCGGAGCAAGCGGGTACTCAAATGAGGCCACCGGGTATCCGGCGCTTGTGAGCCGCTTCAGGTGTGTGCGTGGCAGATCCTCCGAGTGGCCGTAGAGGAGGCCGCCGCCATGAAAATAGAGGATACATGCTTTTGGGACAACGTCCGGATTGCCGTACAGAACGACGCGGACCGGACAGGCATTTCCCTGAGTGTAAAATTCTTTCTTTGATATCATCATCGGATTCCTTTCTACTACAATATAAATTGGTTAATATACTTAACAACCAGTTAGGTTGTTAGCCATC
>OCAT01000243.1_pt1 | contig 52737 bp, 89 predicted proteins | sample 1538311 | NCBI WGS metagenome assembly OCAT01 (sample SAMEA2580287, study PRJEB22360) | human gut metagenome | biome: human gut; feature: human-associated habitat; material: faeces | place: Denmark | collected 2008/2010
AAAAAAAAATAAAGGGAATATAAAATTCCCTTTATCCTATAATTGTTGTTGAATTTATGCTTGATATGCTATCAATGAATTTATGGAAGATGTTTCTTTCATTCGGGTCAGAGCAAGTGTGATACAACTCGCTTATCATCTTATAAGTTGAATCTAACATATTATTCAGATTAGCTATATTCCTATCTCTCATATAAGTTACAAATAAGTTCTGAATATCAGATATTTGCTCGTCTATATTGCTTTCAGGAACCAAATCAACTTTTTCACCCAATTTATCCCGCACAATATATAAACTAGCTAATTTGCTACAAGCTGTATAGGTAGTTTCTCCTTGTTCTAACTCTTGTATTGCTTCTTCTATATCCTTAATATCTAGCATATATTCACTCCAATTTTCGCTATTTTATGTTTATATTTTTTGTGCAGTTCATCTTGACACAGATATATAGCATCCAAGTCATAATCTATGGCTTTCAACTTCAAGCCTTCACGTTCTGCACATTTCAATTCACCATCTACATCACAGATTAATTCCTTAACCTTACAAGCAGCAGCGATTTCACCTATATCACATAGCTCCTTATACATTGATTCATATAAGGACTTTGTTTCCTTCTCCCAGTCAATCCAGGTAGCTATTCCAGTTTGCAAAGCGTTCTGCCTTGTAGCACTATCAACATCCATACGACTGTAATTATACCAACTATCAGGTATAATCTTAGGAGTATTAATAGGTTCTTTTCTTACTAACTTATTATAATGATTGATGTAGTACCGTTGTACTTTTCGCATACAGTAGGACTCACATAAGTAATGGTATTCGTGACATCTCTTGTATCCGTGAAGACTTAGAAAGTCATAAAAGTTCGCCAGCTGTTCGTGTATCATTAAGCCTTTAATCTGATGTCCGACTATTTTGGAAAAAATCTCATCCACGGTCATTCTTCACTACCTCCATTCTATTAACAGATTTTAGTTACTACTATATTTGTGTCAGCGGTAATAGCTACTCCAGTGTTAATGAATTGGAGAATAGTAGGTGCATCACAGCAACAGCAAGAATTATTATCTCTGACCTGTACTAATGTTGTTATTGGTACATTCACTGATGTTGTAGTAGTAGCTCCTGTGATTGTTGTTGTAGCCTGTGGCTGAGGAACTCCATTCTTTGTCATTGCAATGGTAACTGCACCAGCAGTTCCTGCTAAAGCAGTGGCATTAAAGATGACCTCATATACGCCACATTTATTAAGCTGAATAGAATTAACACCACTCAACTCTGCTGTTTGTCCTTTCTTCAAGGTTACACCTGTAAATGGGACTATTCCTGTTGTTGCAGGAATTGATTGATTTCTAGCATATGCTTCTATCATATTCTTAACTCCTTTCTAATTTAAAAAAGAGGAAATACTATATTAGCACTTCCTCTGTGATTGACGTACTAATACGCTCGGTTACTTATGAAATTAAACATTCTGACACCCACAACCTGTACTGAATACTGGATTGAATCCAGCTGTATAAGTTGTTGCGTTCGGATATCTGATTACACCACACATAGCTGACTGAAGCTGGAGCTGATTAACCTGTGCCTGTAATGTTTCAATCTTATTCTGCTGGATAGCATCAAGCACTTTCTGAGTCTGCTCAGTTGTATTTGCATTGATAGCAGCCGTATTGATTGCACCATTATAATTTACTCCATCAATAGCTCTCTGTGTTGTGCAGCAACATTCAGCTAACTGCTGCTGTGTTGTACCGAAGTTTCTTAATGTTTCATATCCGAGATTGCAGATACCATTCTGTAATCCCATATAATCTGCCTGTAAGCTATCACTTAATCTACCTACTGAGTTCTCAAGGTTGTTGAAATTCATAGCATTACATAATCCAGCTTCTGTGACTGGTTCTCCATTCATTGCAGGACCTCTGTTTCCAAAGAATCCACCTCCACCAATGAGTAAGAGAATTAATAAGGCGAAAATCCACATTCCGCCATTTCCACCACCGAACATCCCATCGTTCTTATCTGTAACGGCTGCGATGTCAGCTAAAGATACACCTTCGTTCATAGCGAATCTCCTTTCATTAATTTTAATTTTATGTGAATTTGCAAATTCCTATTTTAATAATTTCATTAATTCGTTCACGTCAATTCCTTGTTGCTTACAGATGTTTCTTACCATCTGTTCCGCATTCATCCCTTTTCCCTGAAGCATTGACATTATATTTTTAACCTCACCTATATTATTCATCATAGATTTAGCTCTATTTAGTACTTGTGAGTTTACCTGTTGTAGTGGATTTTGGTTCTGAAATAAGCTGCTTGCCATTATCTAACACCTCCTGTTTGAATTGTTCGAATTCTGCTCTACTAATAAAGTCGTTACCTTGATTAGTAGGCTGTTCTATTGGAGCAAATCCAAAGGTCCTAATCGTTGGAAACCCTGCTCCATCAGTAGATTTTATATACATTATATCTTCACTACTGTCAAATAATGCAACTGTGCTATTAGGCTGCATCTGATATGCCTTAGCGCCATCCATTCCTGTAACTCTTATAAGATTATTAACCATCTGATTCTGCATTGCATTATAATTATTCATATAAGGGTTAGATGGGTTCATTGGACTGTTTAGTGTGTATGGATTGGTCATCATTAATGGATTTGTATTCATCATTGCCATTTCCGAACTCCTTTCTGATATAATCATTAAATATAAGCAAGCCCTTAGTTAGGATGACAGGGTCTAACTTATATACATCATTTCTGTCCATTTTGTTCATCCTCTATTTCCAATACTGCTACAAGTACTCTAATAATATGAAGGACTGGTATATCCTGCAGAGATTTATGTTGAATTAATAACTTCAAAAACTCTCTATTCATATACCAGCCCTCCTTTCTCTCTTGTTATACTTAAATTGTAACAAAAAAGACACATTATACAATGTGTCTTAAATGTAATAAAAATGTATTAAAAATGTAAGGGATTAGAGAACTTTAATAATTTTCTTGTTTACTTTCTGACTTAAGCGTCTAGCATAATCAATAGATATACAGAGTTCATCGGCTATTGTCTCAAGTGTTTCACCTGAACTTCGTCTCTCGAATAATTCACGTTCCAGATTCACGAAGTTGCAGTTCTTCCGTAAGTATTCAAGCTCGGGTGCTGTGAAATCTGATATAATCATACCCTTCTCCTCCGTCTGTTCCTATTCCTATTAGTCGCCCCAGAACGGTGAGGCGGTCGTCTTGTACGTCTGACAACAACTCTAACAGTTTTAGTTGCTCTTGCCATTTATACTAACCTCTCCTTCATCATTAATTACAGCATTACCATTATCCTCACTATCAGCATCATAAGTAGTAGTTGTTGTATTTTCCGTTGGTAGATTCCAAGCATATAGCCAAGCAATATTACTAGCGAAAAACATAATCAACACAATTATAAATGCTATGAACCATTTTCGCATATTTGATTTAAGCTGATGTAGAAGTTCCATTGCTAATGTATTATCTTCCATCTTTTGCGTCCTCCTCTAAATCTTTTATTCTATAGTTACTTGATTTAATTTTGTTATCTAATAGTTCTACAGCCCCTTCAAGCTGATAGACACGTTCAATCATATTGTTATGCTTATCTTGCTTCTCTTCAAGTTTACTCACTCTGTATTCTATTAGTTCACTAATATCTCGATTATGCTTACGATTCTGCAGCCAAACTCCTAAGATTGTTCCACCACAAGTAATTAAAGCCACAACTATTTCTACCACTAACTAAATCTCCTTTGTTCTCTTGAGTCTTATCCATTTTCCGTCGTGCTTCCCACCCATTATTTTGCCATACGAAGTTTTATTTACTTTTTTGATTTGGGATAAAGCTACAACAGTATTTTTTGACAATGTTGCGATTTTCTTTGTCTTTGTTAATATTCTAGGTTCTTTTCTTACAACCACACCCTTAACTGTGGTCTTTACTTTCTTAACTGGCTTCTTGATAAGGAATAAATATTTAACATATTTTTCCCAAGATTCTCTGTTGGTTGTTTCACACGCACCGCCACTATTCCAAGGGTCATAGATATAAATGTGGTCGTTAGTCACCTTACGAATAAAGACATAATGACCTGATGTGGTCCAGATTGATTTTCCCATACAAGCTATTCCAACATATTTATCTGACTTAATCTTTTTTAAAAAATCAGTAACAACTTTGCTATCTTTCTTTCCATATAAAGAAGTATAATTAAGCTGTGTTGAATCTGTATATCCATAATGCTTCAATGCCTTAATCATTCCGCTGTAATATGTGCCACTTCCGTGACAAGAACATCCATTATCTTCCATCCACTTTGCAGTTTTAGCAGGAGTGATAGATGGGACTAAATCATACACTGCATCAGCTATTGATGTTGGACCACAGCCTTGTGCTGAAATAGTACCTCCTGAGTAGTAGTTACTTTTCCATTTAGAATCATTTTGTTTAAAATTCTTATATCCCATTACTCTTCCTCCGTGAATGCTTTAATGATTAAATTCCAGATAGCTGTTAGACCTGCAGAACCAAAGGCTATAATAGCTGTCTTTGCATCAACATTTCCTAAAGCCTGAACAGCTACAACACCCGCAGCTATAAAAGTTTTAGCTGTTCTTACCAAGATATCAACAACTTGCTTTTTAGTAATTTTAGATAATTTCATATAGTAACCTCCTATTCTTTTTTAATATTATAACATATTATCCATAAAAATGTATAGTTTAAATTTCTAATCTAAGAACCAGTCAAAATCTAGGTAAATAAATTCTGGACCAGTAACAGGTCCAAACCATCTGAATTTTATAGTGCCTGTCTCATTCACAAATACAATTGCATAATGTTCATTCTTGCCAGAGCTAGGATATAGTGTAGTCTGGAAAGATTTCTTTGGCGCATACTTTTTATCAATATAAAGATATCCAGTAGAACCATCACTATTACTGCAGTATTCGTGCATTCCCAGATGAACTTTATTTCCTATCATTCTTATATAAGGTTTAGTTATAGATGATTCTGGAGGTCCTGTGGTAAATCCCATATCCTTACTCGTGACTAAATCCTGTCTTTCTCCTGTATCTAGATACCATACATTGGCTACTTGTTCTATTGTTTCGATAGATAAACCATTAATCTTCACTCTATACAGAACTAAGTCATCTTCTAAGTAATTCTCATCAAACAAGCTATTATCAATATATTCTGGGTCAACATAGTCAGCCCCAGCTGTGCCTTCAATAACTTTTAATTCAGCTTTCTCAATTCCTGTAGAAGAATCCTTAGAATAATGTATGACAATTAAGTCACATCTTTTTGACCCTGCTAAACCTACACTAATATCTAATTCTTCGTAGTCGTTAGTGTTCATACCCATTAATCTTCCTTGGTTAATAGCATATCCGCCATTAATTCTAATTAATGTATTACTTTTAAGTTCATAGCTTAACTGCTTACCAACACTCAGTACATACTTACCTCCTGTGGCTAAAGATGCAGCATTTAATACAGCATCTTGCTGAGATGTGATATGTGGTTTTCCTGTATAGCCTGTTACTATTTCCAAAGCCATAATTAATATTACCTCCTTAAATTAGTTTATATTTGGTGTGTTCTCGTTACCCAGCTCATATTGTATCGAAATACTACCACTATCAATGGTCACAATCTTTTTAGATATAGAAGATGTGACTGCTATATTAGTAATACTTTCAACTGCACCTACTACATCCCCTATATCATATTCATACTCATCTGAATCCAATGAGATGTTCACACTATCCAGACTCCAATATTCTTGAAGTTTAGCTATACCATTTGCTACAAGGTTAGCGAAGTGGTCATACACCTTATTATAGAATCCTCCAACCCAGAAGTATGGTATAATTTCTTTATCATATTTCTCATAAAATGTATTAGCCTTAAATTCAGGGCTGCTTGAAGCTTCACTCTTATATCTGTATATAGTGCTATCGAATACAGGAGCTTTTTCTCTGGTGTACTGTGTATAGAAAGGTCTGTACTTACTATTTTTCCAACTCCTAAAATCAGACATCTCTGCTTTATTATTTTTGTCCTTCACAAAGTCAGATATCTTTACTTTCTTCTTATTTACAAGTTCTTTTTTCTTTAATCTACAAGTATAATCTTTCCTGGTAAATTCTTCTATCTTAATGTCGTGGTAAGTAACTTCCCATTTATTCCATACACCATCTCTTTTCTTCTTGAATACATAAGTATAATCCCAATGTTCTACTTCTATGTAGTAGTTACCTTTATTGCTGCTCCAATCAGTAGGTTTTTGTGTTTGCTTTTTATAAATATTATAATTAACACCTTCAACTGACTTATATTCTTCAGCAACACCATCCGTCCAGTAATAGTAGTAATCTTTATAATTAGTGTTCCAATCTATTGGTTGAGAACGCAACAAAGGATATGTGGTATCCGTGACGATAAAACTGTCATCTACACTCTTATAAGTATCTCCGTCTAAATAATAATAGCTCGCATAAGCATAATTCCAATTATCTGGTTTAGTTGTCAATAAACTATAAGACTGCTCGAACTCTCTTTCTATCTCTTCATACGTATTATTCTTAGAATTATATCTATAATACTTAGTGAATACATAAGGTTGTTCCCAATTATCTGGTTTAGTTGTTAAAATCTCGTAGTTTTCTGCAGTTTGGGCATTACCATAATCATATACTTGGCTATTATCTTTAACCCCAGTAAAAAGCTGATTTCTATTGTCAAGTATGTATTGACTATCCTTAACTGGAGTATCAACTGTAGTGTATGGCTGTACAGTTCCACTTGCGTCTGTGAATAATTCAATGACATTTCTGTCTTTTAAATCACCGCTTCCCAAACAGTATAAGTGATTGATTGGATTGAAATGCTTATTAATTTCAATAGCCATATCACTGGTATCCCACTCTTCATTCTTTGTGTAGTCAACATAAGGGATTGCGGATAACTTAACTCTTCCTTTTGAATATACTATATTTAATTTTCCACCAAATTCTGAAAGCATCTTTCTGAGTCCTTGATATAAACCTATATATCTAGGGAACTTATAGTTGTGAACCTGTATAGTGCTTTCTTCATCATTAGCAACAAATAAACTACCTAATCTACATCTTGTAAGTAATTGTGCAATAATTTTATTTGCATCTCCGTCTACAATTAAGTGGTCTTGACCTTTATCTGGGACAATTATCTTACGGTCAAGAATACCGTGCCAAGTTCTTCCATTATACTTAACTGTTCTATTAGCTGTATTTGGATTAATACTATCAATCATTCCACCATATTCAGTATCTTCAATGTATATATAGCAGTTTTCTTTCAGACAGGCAGCTTCAATACTCATCTCAAGTTCAAAGTCGTTTTCATCTTTACCGAAAGCTAAATCTAATCCATACTCAAGTATTACCCCTAAATCATTTCTATTTTCGTCTGTATATATTAAGTCCACTTTGGTTCACTCCTATTCTCGAATAATTCTACATCAAAGGAATATGCTCCATTCCATCCAACTACATTAATACCCACAGGTATTTTCTTGAAAGCATAGAAATCTCTAAATCTATTATTGAATAGATTTATTATATCACCATTATTCTTGACTTTATATACTTTTTTATTAACTGAGTTAATCACCAGTTTCTCACCCGTAAGTAATTCTACATCATTAACTCCATAATTCCAATCTCCAATACTAATGATAGGGTTTTCACATTTACCATAGATGATAATTTCAAAATCAGAATCAGCATATCCATCATTATTAATACTTCTATATGTAATACTATTGGTATAGTCGTATATATAGTCATATGGATAATCTAGCATATTAGTAGCTGATTGACCAGTATTACCATCTATCTTATCTTGTCTAGTACCATAATGGAATATATTAGATGTCTTCCAACTACCATCAGGTGAAATCAGATTAAAATCTACTGTTGTATTAAGTACTTCCAAGTATTTATTCGGCTTACTGCTTGCATATACATAGCAATCTAGATAGTAGCTATCAACATATAATCTTCCTGGTGACATTTTTGAAACATCCGCATCAAAGAAAGATGTTAAGTATTCAATATTGTATCTATAGTTTTCTTCACTTGTTCCTTTAACTCTGATACTAAACTTCTTTGTCACCATACTTCTACTAAAGGAACTAATTCGTGGTCTGACTGTTCCTTTAGTAGTATTATTCCAAGTATAATCAAATAAGTCAGTATCTGTAAGCATTAAGTAAGGATAAGTAATTAAGTCCAGCTTTTCACCTTGTGAATTAACATAATAAATCTTCACTATACACTAACCTCCCTTACTAATCTTCCAAACTGTCTATTACCAACTGATACACCTATATTAGCATCTACGAAAGCATCTGTTGTAGCTTGTGCCATCTTATCATAGTCTATTCCTGAATAGTAGCCACCACTCAGTGTCATTGTAGTATCTAATTTCTTCATTCCATATCTAATGTCTCTATTAATCTGGTCCATAGGGTCTTCTTTATTAAATCCAACCCATATACCTTGAGCAATGAACTTACCAACTTGGTCCCTCATAAGTTTTGACGGTGAAGCAATTCCAAAGAAGTCTTTGATGCTGTCTACTACACCACCAAAGAAACCTGATATCTTATCTCTAAGCCACGCTCCTGCATTTTTGATACCATTCCATAAACCTTTTATGAGGTTTAAACCAATATCTGCCATATCACTTAGATAATCACCAAATCCATCTATTAATGCTTTTATGATAGCTGGAATTGCTGTTATAATTTTAGCGATAATTTGTGGCAAATTCTTAATAATTGATATAAGAAGTTTAAAGCCAGTTGCTATAATCTTAGGTATAGCACCAACAAGTGCTCCAATAATACCTGCTATAATCTTAGGTATTGCTTTAACAATAGTAATTATAATCTGAGGTAAAGCATCTACTAGAGCTGTTATAAGTTTAAATCCAGCATCTACAATATCGGGTATACAATCAAATAATCCATTTAATAGTGCAGTTATAAGAGGCGGTATTGCTTCAACAATAGTATTAATTATTTCTGGTAAGTTGTCCACTAATGCTCCAATAAGTTCAACACCAGCATCTATAATATCTGGTAAATGGTCCTGTATAGCATTAACCAGATTAGTTATAATTTCTGGAATAACTGCAACAATAGTATTAATTATTTCAGACAAATTGTCAACTAAGGCTGTTATAAGTTTAACACCAGTATCTATAATATTCGGAATACAAGCAAGTAATCCATTTACTAATGCGTCTATAATTGGTGGTATTGCTTGAATCAATGTAGGTATAGCTTGAAGCAGTCCATCTACAAGGGCAGGTATTATACTCACAACTGTAGACACTATATTTGGAATCTGACCTGTAATAAACAGTAATACTTGTGTTAAGTAATTAATCGCAGCATCAAGTATTGTAGGTAATGAACCTATTAGGGCTGTTGCTAGTTGGTTGACAAGTGTAAGTACCATATTCATAATACTAGAAGCACCGTCCCCACTGAAAAATTCACTTAAAGAATTGTATAAGTTTGGAATCTTCTCTAACACGATGTTAAGTAACTGATTTAATACCTTTAATAATGAAGGTATTGCTGCAGCAATACCTTGTACTAATGTTAGTACTATATTTGTGCCTGAAGCTAAAAGTTTAGGTAATAAGTTTTCTATAACATCAGGAATAGCGTCTACTATTACAGGTAATAGTTTTTCAATAAGTGAACCGACACCTCCTAAAGCTGTCTCAACTCTCGGAAGTATATTCCCAGCAGCTACCCCAACGGACTCAATGAATTCATTTATTAATTTATCCATATCCGCATTATCTTGAGACATTCCCGATACGAGGTTGGTCCAAGCAGCTTTAGCGGAGTTTACCGAACCTTCAATAGTTGTACTAGCCTCTTTTGCTGTTGTGCCAGTGATTCCCATCTCAGTCTGTACAACGTGAATAGCTTCTGCCATATCCTTGAAGTTACCTAACTCATATTTCTGCCCAGATAACTTTTCAGCGTCTTTCAATAATCGTTGCATTTCTGACTTTGTGCCACCATAACCCAGCTTCAAGTTATCTAACATCGTATAGTTCTGCTTAGCAAATCCATTATAAGCATTCTGTATCATCGTCATATCAGTACCCATCTTATTGGCATTATCTGACATATCAATGACTATTTGGTTAGCTGATTTTGCTGCTTCCGTTTCATTCTTTGTACTCTGTTTTAGTGAAGCTGCGAAACTTGTTACAGTTTCCATATAATCATTCGCTGACATCCCAGCCGTCTTATATGCTTTATCCGCATTTTTCAAGGCTATATTTTGAGCATTCATCAACTGCTGATAGTCTTTTTTTGCTTCATCTGTGCTTTTTCCAACGGACTTAGCATATTCTTTAGCTGATTGACCACCAGCCCCAAAAAGTGTCTCAATTCCACCACGTAGCTGTTCATATGAAGCATAAGCATCAACGGATGATTTAACTAAAGCAGCGGTTGCTGTTGCACCTGCTGCCATAGCAGCTGTACCTATTTTTGCTATACTCTTAACTGCTCCCCCAGCGGAGGAAGCAATAGAGGAACTTAATCCCTTAATACCATCTTTAGCTCCAGAGGAATCTAGTTCGGTATCAATTACAACCTTGCCATCTCCTTCTGCCATATTACAGTCCCTCCTTTCTTTCTATTTATGTTTATGTTTTTTGGTATACACTATTATAGAATAGCTCGTTTATTTCAGTCATAGTATCGGATGATACCTGACGTGTGTGATGTGATAAAGCCCAAGCCTTTTTATTTTCTTCACATTGTGCATCATACGATTTTTTATTTTTCTTATAAGCTCGCATAGACATTATCTGCTTTATCTTAGTATTATCACTCAACCCAACGAATAAGGCTTTGAATTTGTGCCAATGCATATCACAAGTAGTTAAGTCTATTCCGTAATCCTGCATAAATGATGCTACGATATACTCTCCATCTTCTATATAGTCCACAATCCTATCCGTGGAAGTGCTGCTAATATTCTTCGGAGTAGGATTAGGATTTGTATAAAACTGCACTAACTGTGGAAAGAAATTCGTCAATGGTATATTCCCTTTCCCATCTTCTAATAGAAACAAATAATCAGATAGAGGTCGTTCTTCTTCTATCATCGTGCTAAATTTCAACCACAGACGAAAATCCGTTTTTATTAAAAAATCCTTACCATTAACCGTAATGGTATCTGGTAAGGATTTATTCCTAAGGTCTATCATTTATCTTCCAAATGTTACTTTGTTGTCTCCATTTAATATCCCACTATCGGAGATACTAGATACAACATTCAGCACTTCCAGCAATTTTGATAAATTCGCATCATTCATCTTTGATTCAGTAGCTTCACTATTATAATCCGCTATTGGTTTCTGATAACTTGCAACTATACTCAAATATAAGAGATTGATGTCATTAGGGTCACAATCATTGAAATCCCCAATTAACTCGGATAACTGTTGCTTCCCAATAAGCTCGGATTCGAACTTATACATCAGGTTACATTTATCTTTGAATTTCTTTGATGCGTTGTTGTTACTTATTTCAATCTCCTCAATTTTGTTAGCTATAGTAAAGCTATACTTAGGGAGATTCACTTCTGTTCCATTAAATACTATTGAATACATATCTTGTCCTCCTTATATTATATTAATTCATAGATATCTTCTTGGTTGAGGCTGCTTCTGTGGCTGGTGTGAATACAGGTTTTCCTGCTGTAATAGCATAAGTACCTAACTCAATATCTCCACCCATCTTCATTGAGAAAGAAATCTTTCCATCTGTTGTAGATAAGTTATCCAGTAGTAGCGTGCAAATGCCTCTCCAAGCTCTAGCAGTTGTTCCACCAAAGCAAAGAAGAAACGGAACTTTACATTCGTCACCTGTTGGAAGTTTGTACAACTTCTCTGCCATATAATCATACATTGGATTTCCTTCATATAAAGCAATTTCTTGTGGTAACTCTGGCTGGTTACTCATAACTTCTTCCACTGCATTCTTGTAACATATATAATCCATTGATTCTGACTGTGGATTAATAGCTAACTCGAATATTGTGGATAAATCAATTCTAGCCCATTCACTTGCCTTGTATGTCTTATCTTCGGCAGTATCAAGGAATGGAATGAACTGGTCCTTTGTTAGCTTCTTCATTGGATTTGCCATCTTATTCTCCTTTCATCTCCATATAAGTAATCTTGAACTGCCCTTGATATTTAGCCATACCTGCTTGAGTATCAACTGTTACGCTTGGAACAGTTTCAAGAACATCTACTTGTTCTATGATAACATTTTCTCCAAAATCTGGAAAATGTTTCTCTTTATTCATTAGCTCAATCCATTCACTAATCGTTTCAAATTCACGATTGGCTTCAAGATTAATTGAGCTTGTTCCTGTATCATATTCTTTAACTAAATCTAATGCAAATAAAAATTCCACTCGGCGACTACCATCAATGAACTTATCTAACTCCCTTTCATTTTGTACACTGTTGAGTGAAAGGTTGTCAGGTTCACTGGTAGTCACATTGAAATATATCCACCTGAATCTCGGTGTATATTCTTTTAACCACTCGGAAATCTTCTCATATCTATTAACCATACTTAATATCCATTCTTCTTAATAAAATTAGTCACCTCAGTCGCAAGTTGACCACCCTTCGCTATTTGCATAGCATTGTTCCATTTGGCTGTAGCCAATGGGTGCTTTTCTTTGTTAAAGTTTAAATTAATTCCTTCATATATGTGATGAGCATAAGTAGAATTATATGTTACTTTGAAAGGTTCTACTGTAGTATTATCAACCAACATACCTGTATCCATTGGTACATATGGAGCCATTAGCCTTTCAGCTTGTTGTGCCATATATAATCCAATCTTCTCACTCTTACATATCTTATCTAATTTTCTAGGAATCCTAGTAAATTCTAATCTAACTCCCATATTGCTATACTCCTGCAATCTTGAGTTGAATCTTAACTCCATACTTCTGAGGAACTTCTTCTATTGAACGAACTTCACATACATTAGGTTCATATTTAGTCTTTAGCTTCATTATATTATTAGGAGTGACTTCCTCTTCTAATTCTTTCCCAAGAAAAATATAATCACCTTGACTGATGGTGTATCGGGTATCTTTCTGAGTACTATCTTTCCAATCTGAATAAGGTAAATACTTACCTGTGAAAGGAATTAAGACTATGAAAGATTGACCAATACTAACTTCAGTTCCGACTACATTTGTCACCTTTGTGTTAGCATACTTAATATCCTTGAGTATGGTCTTATACCACACATCAAGTCCTGTAGCCGAATCTTGATGTTTTAGTTTATTTAAAATAGTTATTGGACCTTGCATCTTTCCATCCTCGCTTTCCTCTGTACATCAATTCAGGTGGAAGATATAGTCTGCATAAGCTATATATCTTTGATTCTGTAGGTTTTTCACCAATTTCAGATGTATTATAGCTTATACTTTCAATACCATCAGAATAACTTGATATAGAAGCATTTGCTTCATTATTCTCCTGCAAGACTTCTATACATTTCACTATTAAACGCTTGATACTAGGGGTAAAATGTGTATTATTAATCTTGCTCATTGTAATTTTATCAAGGTAAATTTCACAATCTAATAATAAAGTAGGGAAGCTATCAATATCAACCTTACCACCAAGACTTACATATTCTTCATATGATAAATGTTCCATAATAACCTCCCTTTAGCTAATTAGGCTTCCTCATCACTCTGGGAGGACACAGAATTTTTAGGTGCCTTTGTAGCTTTTTTCTTAATCTCTTCTCCTCCATATTTAAGGAATTGTTCTATTACATCGGGATTGTCAGTTTCAACAATTCCGCCTCTCTGTAATCTAATTTTCATCTTATTACCTCACACTAATACTAGCTTGCTGTTACTTCTGTATTATACACAAGAATTGTTTCTGGTGTGACCGCTTTAGTTCCATAGTAGAAGAATAATTCGATTGCATATGCTTCTGACATTGGAATTTTTTCAGCTGCATAAGGTGTGCTTCGTACTGGCTGTGCCACTGAACCGTCTACCTGAAGGATAAATCTAGTAGTAGTAGTCTTCTTACCCTCAACTGCGATAGGAAGTCTAACTGAACTATAGCATCTAACGCCGTGGAATGTGAAGAACTCTTCGTTAGTCGTATCAACATTAGTATTATGTACTGTATCCAGATAAGCTCTCATCTGTGAGTAAGTTTCAGCATCAAATGTAATTGACATAAGACTTCTATCAATTCCATCAATATAGTCTGTCTTTAATGTTTCAAGTGCTACGATAGCCTCTTCAACTATATCCTGAATAGCTGTTTTAGTTGGGGTGAATTTAGTTCCTGAAGTAGCTGCTACTTCAAAGAACTTTGAGTCTAATTCAGCAGCCATTCTCATCGCGTGATTAGCTGAACGTTTAGCGATAAGTCCGTCTACACCTAAAAGTGAAACGTCTTTCTGTTCAATTTCTTCTACAAATTCTCTATCTGTGTCGATAGGGATTGTAACATTCTTACCTTTTACATAATTACCTTTTCCAGCTATTCTGGCTGAACCATATGCCTTTGATGTGGCATTTGCAAACCTTTTAGCTTCAACTGTACCTGCTGTAGGGTCACCAGATAAGTCTGTATTCTTCAATTTACCTGAAATAGTAGCTTTCTGAACATTTGCAAGTACACCATCATAGGCTTCAGCTAAAAGCATCTTTCCTGATGGGTCTAATAATACATTTAATGATGTAATTCTTGTTGTTTCTGCCATTTCTTAATCTCCTTTTTTAAAATCTTACCAAATTAATGGACGTTCTTTAGGTTTTTCAATTCCATCGCCTTTCTTCTGGTCTGGGTCTTCTTTATTAGACGGACCTGAAAATGACGGCTTTGGCTTTGGGTCACCTTTGTCATCCTTAACTACGAATGCTCCAGCATCTTTTTCTTTATATGTATTAACATAATCATCAAATCCAAGGAGTGTATCTCCATCCATTTTCAATTCCTGTGCTAATACATCAGTTATGAATTTTTCTTTAGCAGCGTTGGAAGTAAACTGTATACCACCTACTTTCTGCTTTACTGCGAATTCATACTGTTGTTTCTTGAGCTGAGCTGCCCAATCTTTCTTGTCATCACCGTATTTAGTCTTTAGTGTTTCGAGCTCACCACGGACAGTTTCTAATTCCTCCGAATTATCACCTGCATCCTTGAGTTTCTTCTGCAAATCAGCTAAATCCTTATCACGTTGAGCAATGTCCGTATCATATTTAGTATGATAGTTGTCACGCTCTGATTCCGTTTTTTCTAGCTTATCCTGTAGAGACTGCACTTCTGCTATTGTCTTATAATTTTCCAAGACTAACTTGTCAAATTCCTCTTTTTTGTCTTCTGGAATTGTGATACCAAATTTCTCTAAGATACTGTAAATATTCTTCATTTTAATTTCCTCCTAAAATATCTTTTATAGCGAATTTTCTTCGCTCTGGATTCCTTATAATTTGTATTATACTAAAGTTATTAACATTTGTAAATAGTAATTGTTAATAACTTTGTTAATATTGTTAATAAGTTATTAATAAAAATAATAATGTTAATAACTCTAGTTGTTTGAGCTAAAGTTATTAACATTATTAACATAGTTATTAACATTTTTTATTATTGGTGCTTCTGAGTCTTCTTTTTAGTATCCTGGTACTGACATTCTATTAGGTCTAGGTTGAAGTGAGGCTGCATCTGCTATAGCCTTATACTGTTCTTTATTTTTCTTTATTTTTGCCTTTCCTTTTCTGACTAAAATATCGTCACCACTTGCCTGCCCAGCTATTACAGAGTCTTTGGCGTATCTAATATTAGTTTCCAATTTTCGCATTAGCTGTGAGGCTTCATATCGACTAACTTCTTTTCCATTGGGTAGCTGTATACGTTCATTGGAATAGTCGAGCATATCTTTTAGTTCTTTTTCCGAATATGCTGGTTGGGATATGCCTAACACTATAGGATATGCAGTATGTTGGCAGTTCAATGTTCCTATAGGTCTTGCTAAAGATGTCTGTAATTTAGCAAATTCTTTCTTACTAAATTGCTTCCCTTGAATTGGTTGATGGTCTTCTGCACAGAGTCCGTGAGCAGAAATTTCATACCCATCTGCTCCGAACTGTTCACCTGCTATCTGTCTTATTCCAAGGTTCACTTGTCTAACTCCACTTAATATATTCATCCTAGCAGCACTATCAAGTCTTCTTGTATATCCACTCGCATATTTAACACGCATTCCGTCTGTAGCTGCCTTGATTAAAGTCTTTCTTATAGCTGATTGATAATTCTCCATTCCAGAGGAAACTGCATACACACCTCTATCAACGACTTTCCTATAATTCTCGGATATTGCTGTTGTTCGAGATAAATTCTCGAAGGTTCCATAGGTGAGAGAATCTACTGACTGAATATACTCTTGTATTCGTCTATTCTGTTCGAATGGAACTTGCTTAACACCTTTAGCGGAATAGAACACATCCATATCATCATACACGGATAAGCCACTTTCTTTGTACAACTTATCAAGTTGTAATACAGTCAAATTACACTGCTGTCTTAACTTCTTATTGATACGGGCTATATTAGCATCCATCTTATTCATCTGTTCCAACCTATGCATATCTGTAGCAGATAATCTTCCCATATCCTTGACGTGCTTAGCCATTAATTCAATGTATTCGTCATTTATTTCCTCGAATGCTTGAGCCATCTTATATGCTATTTGGTTCATTCTCGTACTGCTTATCATATATTACCTCTACTCTTCCTCACCAGCTCCTGGTTCATCCCCATTAGGTTCCAATGGGTTTTCGGGCTTTTGGCTAAATAAGTCATTCATCATCTTGTTAGAGCTTGAATCCTCAATCTCCTCAATCATATCCTTAGCTGTTTCTTCATCTTCACCTGTATACCAAGCACGGACTTCATATTTAGCTAATATATTAGCATCCAATAATTGAACTTTTTGGCTCAACTCTGTGTCTGTGTCAGTTAAAATACTATCTTTCCAATCTGTAGTAGTCGTATATATTCCATCTGGAGCTAACTCATATAAGGTAGTTAACACATCCATAGCATACACGGCATCATTCAGAGCCTGCTCAAGTGCTTCTTGATTCCTCCGAATAGTAATATAAGCCCTCTGTTTAAGTATCTTCATTTCTGTAGCTGTTCGAGCCTCTGATTCTACTTCGGATAAAGCTCCTCTCGATAATCCCACTAAATCTTCAACACGCATTAAGTATCTATTTAATCCTGATAAATAGCTGGCGTCACGGAGTGAAGGTGTAAATGCCTTGTATGTATCATCGTCTCCTAAATCTAAGGTACGATATAGTCTATCTCTAACCTTATCCATCTGAGGAACACTTCCATAATAGCCTTGACTAAAGTGTACTGCGTCTGCATCTACATCAATAGCCATTTGACCTCCATCATATTCCCAATCAAGTCGGCTAAACTGTTCGTCTGCTCTGTGTATCAACTTAATAGCAGGGCTAAATATGGATATTCCTAAAGGACTATCTAAATCTATATTATTAGCTAAAGGCACTCTATAGAATCCGAATAGTGGCTTTTCTACGTTTTCGATAATGACTGGTTCTTCTGATATATTAGCCCATTTATTAATTGATGCTAATGGAATTTCAATTCCTAAATCGTCATCCTGTGATTCTTCATCTTCTACATTCTTTATTTTTGCTTTAAACGCTTTATTCTCGATTACAACCCTTCTAGTAGGTATATCAAATGTCTGTCTTTCAATCTTCGTATATCTATATTCACCAGATGTGAATTGGTCGAAGAATGCTATGTCTGTGATATTATCATCATCGTCAAATACTATAGGTACGAAATCGCCTTGCCTACAGAAATCAAAACATATCTGATTATTAACAACATATGGCTTGATTATAAATCCACCTACTGCCATTCCCTGCTCTAATTTAGATGGTAATTTAGTTAATAATCTTCTCTGATATTGGCTATTCAGGAAGGTAGCTCTTGTGTTGATGTTTTCCTCTGCTGTAGAATCATCAGTTGGTACAGATTTTCCAGGTTCAGAAATAGTGCTTTTCATTTCAGAAAGAACTTGTTGTTGTAGGGATTGACATATTTCTTTTCCCAGTCCTAAACTATATACACCAGTTTCTTCATCCAACCACGGTGATTCATCCTTATATACATCTTTCCAAGTATTAATAGCATTCCGCATATCTTCACTGATGCTATATATCTGTACGTCATTAATCGTATCAGATACGGACTTATATCCTACCATTTTTTTCAGTGCTTCCTTGAGCCATTCAATTAACTTACTAAACATCTTTATTCTCCTTTTATTCTAATATATTTAATTCCTTATACACTGCTAAGAGCTTAGGGAATTGAATTGCTACCCAATCGACCATAGTCTCCTCGTGACCCCACATTGTCGAATGTTCAAAATTACATTGTAATCCACTTTCAGCTAGAAAAGCGTGTATAATTTCGTGTCGTAATTGTTTATTCTGCATTCGCTTGAAGTCACCCACATTATTATAATTATCCGCTCTGATTATAATTGTCTTCGATGTGTAATCGCAGTAACCATCATAATCAGCATCCTTTAGATTCTTATATTTAATCTTATATAATGTTCCTAATATTAATATTCTTTTCTTCATTATACTATCTTCCTTTCCTTTTCCAAACTCTTTCCATCGCATATCTAGTCATATCAATACTATGATTATCCATATCAGGAAAGCTACTTAATGGTTCACCATCTTTAGTCAACTCATATTCGTATCTAACGAATTCATCTTTGGTGTATGGACACCTAATAGGGTCAATGACTATCTCAACTAAAGATTGTAACCACTTAATTCCATATCTAACGCTATCTGGACCTTTTTCTGCATTTCTAGCATTTAATCCATAGCTTCTATAATCCGCTGTTGACTTTTTCTCTGCACTATCACACGTAATAATGTCGTGGGCTCTTATTCCCTTATTCTCAACTAAATATTGAGCTGTGTCTTTATTAGTAGTCTTATTAGTTCTATATTCATCAAAGATATATAGCTTTCTCCTATTAGCATCATAATGCATTTTACCCCAATGATAAGGGTCAGGATACCAACCCCAGTCAATACCCATATAGATATGGTCAAATGAAGCTATTTCCTCATCTGTAATAGGTCTTATATTAAGATTATCGAATACATTATTGCCTGTTCCTACTGGTTTACCTAGATATTCGTGTTCATATGCTTTAGGATTTATTTGCTTTAGCCATTCGGCATCATCTATGAACTGTTGTCCTAACCATTCTTTCGGTGCATCAAGATATGTAGTCTCACTTACATAAGTATCAGGTCTCAACTTCTCTTCTTCTATATAAGCATTCGCCCAGTTTGTCTTACTTCTAGGGGGGTTCATAGATTTAAATACTACGAACTTAGGTCCACCTCTTAATACTGACTGTTGAACTGTTCTCAATTCTTGTGCTCCGTTGAACTCGTCTAATTCTTCGAACCAAAGATACTTGAAGTAACCGAACTGTGTCTTTACGGACTTTGATTTTTTTGCCTTGTCCAATCCCTTAAATATAATCTTCTGTCCTGTAGGCTTATATATACATCTATATGGTGATTTAACACAGTGCCACAATTCACTAACTCCTAACTTGTCTATAGCCCAACATATCTGTTCATATACAGAATCTCCAATAGTGTCTGCTACCTTTCTATACACAAGAGCATTTGCATCTTTATCTTGCATTATACCCATCACAATCTCAATACTAATATCGGAAGACTTCAGGCTACCTCTTCCCCCTATACAATCATAGTAAGTATGATTTCCTTCTATAATATCCCAATGCATATTATAGAAAGCTGGACCTATACATTCAGTTAATGGGATAGTTAATTCTGCTGTTGGTTTAATTGGAAACATATCTACGCCTCCTTTGTACGTGGAATATCGTCCACAATTTTAACAGGAATTACAGCAGGCTTTGTATCTACTAATCTACGAGCTAATTCACTAGCAGCCTTTGTTCTATCCGATAATGATGGTTCTAAATCGAACTGGTCCTGTACTTCACCTCGCATTACGGAAGTTAAATACTCTAATACTTCATTCGCTGTGGCTACCTTTTCTTCATCAAGCTCTGCCATACGTTCTGCGATGTAATTTTGCCCTTTTATACTTTTTAACATTCGACAACCTTGTTGTCCAGCTGTTTTCTCACTATAACCTGCATCTATAGCTGATTGTGTAATGTTATTAGTAGCTAGATAATTTTCAAAGAATTCAAATTGTTTTTGATTTAGATAATCTGGCTTTAATCTCTTTCTTCTAATTGTTTTTGGCATTTATATAATTCCTCCATTCTTTGTTCTATTATTGTATCAATTCTTCTGCTTTGAATCTCTTGTTTACTAAGGGTTTTTACTATATTCAGTAGGTTTACTAAATATCTTATTATTCTTATTGTACTATATGAACTATATACTATTTTATAATTTCTTTTTAGTATATATCCTTTTATATATCTTCCCCTGTCTCCCGAATAAAATTGGGTCGTATTTATACTTATGATATAACCTTTTTGTTTTAGTGCTAATTGTAATTTATATATCAATGCTTGTTGATTTGCCATAACATTATCTCCTTATTAACTATATAAAAATATAACAAAAAAAGCATAAAATGTAAATAAAAAAGAGTACAAACCTGTATAAGATTTGTACTCTAATTGTTAAGTAGTTGTTAATATATTAATTTATAATTATTGGGTTCTATCTTCGCCTCTAATTCGCGAATTTGTGTTCTCAACTCTTCCATATGTGCTATCTGTTCCGCATAGTCTTCTATGGTTGCAACGCCTGTCGCTATTTTTGTTCCGATATAATCATAACTTTTAATCTTTAAATATAAACTCTCTAATTTATGCAATATTTCTTGTCGCTCTTCCCAAGTCATATTAATATCATTATTCATCTTATTCTCCTCCTTTCTTATTCTTCTGTTGTTTCTTCTGATTCGTTGTAAAGTTTATATTCTACATAGACTGTAATTGTAGGGTCGTGATAATATTCTGACTGACAATATAATTCTTTTTCTGATGAAATGTCATATTCCTCATCTGTATTTATATATCCAAAATTGTCAACATTGAAAAGATATGGACCTTGATTTGAAATTAACTTTTTATCAGTTGAATCTATATACATTTTTCCAAATTTTATATATTTAAAACTCGCCACATTAATTGAAACTCGTTTTAAATTACGAAGGCATAATATTCCCTCGTGTTCTATTCCAAGAGTTCTACACATATCAGAATATTTTACAGTCATATTTTGAACTTGACTTTGCGAAGTCTTATTAATAGCATTTATCTGAGTTAAAGCTGTGTTATTAATAGCCCTAATCTGACTTGTAGCAGTATTATTGATGTCAGTTAATTTACTGCTAGTAACTTCGTTAAAAGCTACAACTTTAGCATTATAAACATTATCTGCGTTGTCATTAAATTTTTCTAAATTTTCAGTGTAAGCGTTATTAAGATTATTAATATTTTGACTACCAACACCATTAACGCTCCTAATGTTAGCTCTTCCAGCACCATTAATTACATCAATCTGTGCCAGTGCTGTGTTGTTAATACTTTCCAACTGTCCTATTGCTACATCATTAATACTACCTAATGCATCTTGTAGTTTAAGTTGTAAATCAGATTTCGTCTGCTCCCCATAAGACTGAGTATCTTCCATCGCTTGTTTAGTGGCTAAATAAAGTTTATTCATATTCTTAATAATCTCATCTGCTACTTCTGGCACTATACTAATAACAAGTACAGATGAACCAATCAACCGTAAGATTAATTCTGAATTATGTATAGCGTCTGGTACACCATCAACATCTTTAGTGGCTAAGGTGTCGCTCACTGTAAATGACTGTATGTAAGATTTCTGAACTGCTTTATTTGTATAATTGACTTGAGCTTCTAACTGACAGTTTCCCACGAGCTGTTTAGTTTCTGCTTGATTTAAAGGAATAATATATACATCACCAGCTAAACTCACGTCACTTGGATATACTTTGGATAACTGAACAGAACCACAATTTATAGTGAATATAATTTCATCTATAATTTCCTGCTCTGAAGGTTCATCAGTTATTTCTGGAAGCTTAACTATTAGATTATAAGTTGCTCCTGCTTTCATTTCTTATTCTCCTTTCTTATGATTTCTTTATCCATTATAACATTTTCTTCGTCTATATTAAATAACTTTTTATGTATATCTTCTTCTATGAATTTCTTCCAGCAGGTTGCACCCATACCTAATTCTATAGCTTTTGGATTCTTTAATTTTCTGCCACAACGTTTGCAGGTGGTTTGTTCTAATTCATTAATCAATATTATTCCTCACTTTCAACATTTCACCGCCTTCAATTCCAAATTTTTCAACAAATATTTGCGTGTATTCTTCTATTGTTTTATCTGCATCTATTAATCGCATCCTAATCACCACGCTTCCATATCAAATTCTTCTCTTGGAATTTTTGTATTGCTAATCTTTTTATAAATATCAACATATATTTCATCCTTAGCTCTGTTGTATGTAACTTCTGCATATTTATCACCCATTGGCTGTCCCCAAATAGTACACTTCTTATAGCCTAATTCGTGCGCAAACCACACTAGGTCTAATTCGCTAATGTTAATATTTTCGTTTAATACTTTAATCACTGCATTCTTTGCAGCCTTTTCAAATTCGTAACTTGTCATTCTATTCGTTCTCCTTTTCAAAATCATTTTTGTTAACATATTCTACAATTGCCTTGTTATCTCCAATAAGCATCACTTGAAGAACTACGATTTCTGTATTATCATATTGGAATAATCTAGGTTTTTCATCATTAAAAATATATGGCTTGTCTAACAACCCTCTTATGGTTATCTTGCTTTTAGGGTGTGACTTTCTTAAAGTCCCGCTTACTGCATTAATGTTATAGTTAAATCTATTTACTGTTGTACTATCAAGCATCTATTCCACCACCTTTCACGATTTCAATTGCATCATCTAACCCTGAATCGTAGAACATTTCTTGTAACGTACCTCCAAATCCTTTATTATTCTGTTTTTTACTTAATTCTTCAACAACCTTATCCACATCATAGGCTGTTGGTTCTTTATCCAATAATTCAATAATTCCGTCATAAGGCGCTCCTTCTTCATATAATTTAGTTAAAAACTCTTTAAATTTATCGGCATCTATTAATCTCATTTATAAATCACTCCAATCTAATATGTATTTTGTCCGCAATTTTTACAGTAGCCTGAATGAATCATTAAGCATTTACATCTTGGACAAAAATATTTTCCTTCAAAAACTGTTCTTGAAATTTTTTCCTGCTTTTCAAGGGCTGAGATTGCCATATCTAAGGCTTGGTTCATATAGTTGTATGGCTGAATAGTAAATCTGCTTTCTTTTAATCGTCTGATTGCTTCTTCCTGTGTTATCGCTTTCTGCTCTTTCATTCCTTAGTTCTCCTTTTATTAAATCACCTACAACTTACTCTATAATTTTTCAATTCTTTCAGCCACCTGCATAACTGATTATCTGCTTCACCTAAATTTGAAATCATCTTATCCAAACTTAATGTGTTTGGAAACTCATTTATTTTATACATCTTCAACTCTGTCAACCACAGTCTTGTTTGCAATATAGGTATTCTCTCACTATCCTCTAAGTCTCTACTTAATTCATAATCTAAAGCCTTCAAACATTCATCTAATGTCATTTTAACACCTCACTTTCTGCTAGTTTTGCGTATTTCCAAAAAGTTACATCATATTCATCATCCACTGTCCAAGATGTAGCTCCACACATCCACGCATAAACTTTCCCATCTTCAAATTTAGCAAAATATCTATTCACCCATTCTTTATCTTCATTCTTTCTAACCAATATTGGTGTATCAACCTTGACTTTGCTCCAATCAACTTCTGGTTCTTTATATTCTGTAAGTAACCAATTTAAGGCTTCGTCAGAACAAGAAAAAGTGTGGATGAATAAACATTCAGTACACTTTGTATCATCACAGATATGTGGCTGTCCTTGTACTAGTGCTAACTTATCAAGGTTTATAATACCTAATTTCACTAATAGTTCCTTATAATATTCAATATTAAGCATAACAATTCCTCCTAACCTATTGATTTTAATTCTTCAAGCATTTTTGCGTAATCTTCATCCATACTTGCATACAGTTCATCTAAATTTCTTGCTTCCAGCTCACGTCTTTTAGCTTTCATCTTTGCTAATAGCTTCTGCTTCTTACGTTTAATGTCTTGTCTTTGTCTATAAGCAGATAAGTCAACTTTACAAATAACCTCTTCTGTTACTTTGTTTTTTACGTCTTCTTTCGGAACAATCTTTGTTATGAAACAAAGCTTACCTTGAGCTTTTCCCGAAACTAAAACATAATCAGTAGGTTGTATTCTATTGTCTGGTTCGTCATATAAAGCATATGCATATTCCTTAACTGAACCATCAATAGTAACAAATGCTACTCTATCATATGGTAGTAAATCTAAATCTTTATCTTTTGCTGCTTCAAATAATTCCATAGAATATTTATCCAACCAAAAATAACTAGAATCAGAATATTCGTTATATTCGCCAGGAATGTGTACTCCATAACATCTATCACCCGTTGTAAATATCCTACGTACCTCTCCAAGTCTTCCCACTAGCTCATAACTTCCATATATGTCCTCTACTGTTTCAGTGGGCTGAATCACAACCTTGTCACCTACCCTAAAATTTCTATTCATATTTTCCCTCCTTATCTCTTCACCCAATAATTTCCTACACAATAATAACCACAATCCCAAGTATCTACTATTTTTCCGTCCTTTATAACGGTTAAATGATTAGCTAAACTCAATATCGCCAGCATATTAGGATTACGTCTTGCAAACTGTTCCGCTGTGTATCTATAACCATATGCATCTTTAGGTGTTTTCATTTTTATGAAACCTATCTCATCTAAATACTTATCAAACACCTTTCTATCATTAGGCATCATTTTCATCTTCATACCAATTTCACATAAGCCTGTATATACGGTATCCCAATCTAATTCACTTGCAAATGATATAGCTCTTACTACACAATCACCTGCTGATAACTTATTCTTTGGGTTAGCATTGTAAAAACAAAAATGCCCATTATCTTGTCTGTAACTTGGTTTACTCATAATATGTTTACCTCAACTTTCCTTGTTTTTTAACTTCTTATTGTATTGTAATACATATAAGCAAAAAAGTAAACCTTTTTACGCAAGTCTTAATAAAATAAAGTAAATTCTTAATAATTTAAAGTAGACAATTAAAAACTAAATAGTCCAAAGCTATGTCTTCATCTAATTTTCCCAGTTTTATTCCTGTTTCCACCTTTTGACACACTCGCATATTTCGTTGACATTCTGTTAGATTGTAACCACCTATATTCTTATTAACTATATATAGGTCTCCTTTGGACATTCCTGTTCTTTCCATTACTCCTTTTTTATTTGCTCCCAAGGCTAAATAAGCGAACATATTTCTAAATCCTTTATAAAGAATGGAGGCAATCATCAAAGCTGATTCTCCCTTTCGTTTAGCTTCGTCCAATAACTCTATTGCTGTATCTGGAAATCCTGATAATACTGCATCTGTAAGTTGGAAAGTAATATCACCAATTTCCTTATAGAATGCACCGTCATTATCTAACGCTTGAAAGGCTTTATCTGGTAAGGATTCGTATTCCTTATGACATTGCATATACTGTTCTATCTTATCCAATTCCAATAAGATTCTTCCATATGAATGACCACACATTTCTATAATACGTTTACACACAGAATCGCCCATATTCGCGATTTTCTCTCTTATATAGTTCATTAATATGTTTTCGGATAAAAATGTAAATTCTACGGCGATTTTTTTGTTCTCTTTATAAAATCTACCTCTTTTATCTATCTTATGGTATCGGAGTATTACTATATCCTGTTTTCCTTTCAAAGCACTTTTCAGTGATTCTCCTGCTTTTTCGTTCTTCATAAAGTCTAAATCATCATTGATTATGTACACCTTTTTCGCCTTATCCAGCGACTTTGTTCTCAACTTGTTAAGTACCTGTGATACTGACCCAATACTTACTGGTTTCCCAGCTTTTTTGATATGCTCAATGTATATATCTAATATACACTGTTCCTCACCAAATAAGATTAATAAATTGGGTATATCATCATTACTAATACAATTCATCAATTCAACTAATTCCATTAGAATAATCCTCCTTTCTTCTTTTTCGGTTTTGGTTTAACTACAATGCTATTTCCAGCTAAATTTCGGGCTATATTCGTAAGATATGTTTTATCCTTAACATTTAATCTACTATATAGGTCAAATCCTGTATTTCCGTCAAAATCGAACATACAGTAGCCATATTGAGTATCATTTTTAACATCAACACCTTTCTGTAATTCTACCAACTGCTTACTTAATTCATCATATTCCTTGTCTGATAATTTATTCTCATTAAGTTCATAATATAGAATACAGTTAATTATTATTTTTCTCTGTAGAAAGTTGATGCAAGTTAATTTATCCCACCTTCTAGGAAATTTTTGCATAGCGACGTACTCCCATACTACCGAAATCGTGCATTGGATAATTATGCTTATGTGTATTTGCAAATGTTTTAATGGCACACATACCATCTTCCAACCCAAATATACATCCATCACACCTAAAAATTAAATCTTTCTTTTCATCTGTTTCTTTGCAATTCATACACCAGTTCTTCGTGAATATATCCAATCCGTGAACTGCTTCTGTAATATCATCCTTATTTCCCATTCTTAATCTCCTCCAATATATTAATCAACATACATTCTATACTTGCCTTTTTATTAATTGTTGTTCTGTCAATCTCCTGCTTGCATCTACTTATATAAGATAAGCAAGTTGGTGTGAATAATTCTCTAGCAGTCTGACCTAAGCAACGCTCGAATACACGCATAAATAATAAGCCATCAATCTTATCTGTTTCTGTCTGCTTATTCTGTAGCTGTGTACACGCTTTTAGTACCTTTGTTCCTGACTTTTCCTGCAGTGCTGCTAAAACATCAAAGACACAATTCTGTACCTTTTCCAGCTCTTTCTTATCAATCTGCATCTGTCCAATGTTGGAACAGTAGTCCAATAAATAATCATCATCTGAATATGACCTTAATTCTTCTTCTGAATAAGGTTCCATCTTTATCACTGTTCCACGACTTCTAATTGTACCAAGCATATTATCAATATTATGAACCGTCATAATAAAGTATGCTTTATTGGGCGGTTCCTCTACCACTTTAAGCAAAGCGTTTTTCGCTTCCTGTCGCATATCATCAGCATCCCTAAAGATATAGCAAGTAGGTTCGCTTTTGGTGTAGGCATATTCTATGGCTTGTCTGACATCACTTATGCTATTACCAAGAATTATCCCCTGTGCGTTAATATATTTCATTATTAATTTGGCGAGAGTTAATCTTCCACTTCCACGAGGTCCTGATAAAATTATAAAACGTGGTACAGCTTTATTCATTCTCCAAGACATCAACGTCTTAATATTATTCTTCTGACCAATCATCATCCAGTGCCTCCAATTCAAAGCTAAATAAAGGATAAACTAAATTGGAATTATAGTCACCCATACTTTTGTTAGGGTCATAATTCTCAAGCAAACAGCAGTATGGGATATTATCATTCTCAAGAGTTACAACAATATCTCCGCGATTAAAATTATTCATATTATCACCCAATACTCTACACCTTGTTCCTGCTTTTATCATATTAATTCTCCTTTCCACAATAAATCAAGATAGATAATTCTATCAATGTTCTAGGGTCGCTATCCCATTTAACTTGATTATTAATGTCAACAACTAATTCAATAATTTCCATAATTGACACTTTATTGGTATATAAATAGTCCAGCTTCGCCTTATTATCATCTGTTTCTGGAATGGTAACGTACTTGAAATTCTTATATATGATATATCTCTGCACATCTAATAAGAATTTAGCGAATTCTTTCATTAAGTGCTTAACATCTTTTCCTTGTCTATATGCATCGTCAATAATATGTATACATTCACTATTTTTTGCTAGTAACTCATCGAGAAAATCAAAGAATGTTCCATAATTCTCTGTTCCTATAATATTAAGAACGTTCTCCAAGGTTAGTTCATCACAAAGCGAACTGCACTTGTCTAATAAAGTGATGGCGTCCCTCATTCCACCATTCGCAATCTTGGCAATATAAGATAAGCACTCTCCATAGGTATGTATTCCTTCTTCTTGACAGATGTGTGCTAATCTATAGACTATTCCGTCATCACTTATCTTCTGGAATTGATACCTCTGAACTCTTGATAGAATTGTATCTGGAATCTTCTGTGGGTCTGTTGTGCATAATATAAATATGGTGAACTTAGGTGGTTCTTCCAATGTTTTCAATAATGCCTGCCACGCCCCATTAGATAATGAGTGACATTCGTCTACTATATATATTTTATATTCAGCATCCAAAGGGTGCTTTTTCGCATCTTCTATAATCTGTCTAATATTATCCACACCGCTGTTAGAAGCTGCGTCCACCTCTATAGGTGTTCCCTTTCCCTCATTAATCATTGATGCAAAGATTCTGGCACTTGTAGTTTTTCCTGTTCCTGCAGGACCAGTAAATAAGTATCCGTGCTGGAATGTCTTTGTTTTAATCTGATTTTCTAATATATCTTTTATTGATTTCTGCTCTGTCATATCATCAAATGTCTGAGGTCTATATTTAACCGCTAAACTTGTCTTTGCCATTAATATTTACGTCCTTTCTTGTTAATCATATAATAATATAATGATTTTTTCTTTATAACTTCGTTGTATCTAATTGCTTTATCCTTATAATCTATGTATCCCTCGCATATGCTATGACAGCCAACGAATCTCTGTGTACAATCTTTGCAAGGGCAATGTGGTCTAGGAATCCGATTCTCCATATTGCTTCTCCTTATAATCTAAATACTCAAGGAACTGCCTTTCTGATAGCACATAGAAATCCTCGTGTGCATCTGGGTCAAATCTAAAAGCCAGTACGCTCTCGGCTTTTCCTTGCTCAAAGGCTTGTTCCTGCATTTTGGTAATCCATTCGTTCTTAATGGAAAAAGATGACTTTTTCGTTGTTGGTGTTTTTGCTTCAATAAAGAAGTGTTCTGTATGTATATCACCACCACCAAATCTTGTTCCACCTGAATTACTCTGTGTCTTGCCACCTGTAACTCTTGCTATATGCTGTTCCTGCATATCACTGAAATTTCTAGTTGCCATTGTAAATCGCCTCACCATACTGTATCTTGAAGGAGTTCTGCCAATAATCATTATGTATATTCAAAGCAGTCGCTGTATTATTCTTTATTCCTAAAAAACATATATTCAGGTAGTTACCATCTGGGTTATATTCTCGGTAAGTGCTCGCTATTTCTCTTGCTAGTCTTACAATCTTACCTGTACACTCTCTTTCTTTTTCTTCTTTGGTTTGTGCGTCACTAATCGCTTGTCCAACATATTCAACTGTTAATCTATTTTCTTCCATCTTTTATCTCCTATTCTGCTAATAACCATATCTAATTCTTTCTTGCTACATATAATCAGGTGGATATTTTTCTTCACAATCTACATAAGAAGACCTGCAACGTTCATCATTGAACTCTCCATCATCATATGCACCACCTAATACAATTTCTTTATATCGTGCTGGGTTCTCTTTAGCTAAAACTAACATAACACTATTATCCACGATAGCTAAAAGTGTATGGTTGTCACGAATACCACACCAATTACCATATTTATCGTAGTAAGCTGTCTCACATCTAGGATTTGGATTTTGACCAAATATACTGATAACTTCATAATATCTGCCTTTTATCAAATCATCTTCATTTAATAAGTTGTATCGTTTCATTTATATCTCCTTCCATTCTTTAATTGCTGACTTAATTACCCAACCTTCCCAGCTTATGCCTGCTAGATATTTTGAAATTTCTTCCCATTTCTCTCTAGCTTCCTGCTCTGTTTCAATTCTAATTAATCCTATTCTATCACCACAATCTGGTCCTACTCCGTATAGTCTTGATACTGGATTAGTTAATTTCTTCCCACAGCACCTACATACTGAAGTGGGTTCTGCCTTTCCATTTAACTTCATATAGTACATTCCTCTGGTTTCCTTTTCAATAATACCCTGCATCACTGTCAAAGGCATCGGTTTATCATCATTCCATTTAGAGTGAAAGTCAAATGTAGATGTGGCTGGTTCGGTCATATATTTCTTAACCGTAATTCTATAAGATTTTCCGACTTCCATTTTTTCTTTTTTATAACTTGAATTTTTATCTTCTTTTCCCGCTAAAACAATCTCGAAAGGCTTGCCTTCCTCAAATTGCATATTATTGGAAAATCTACAAATCTTATTAAATATATCTATCACGGATTATATCTCCTTCCATATTTAATTATTCTTTCTAATTCCACGATAGTAGAATCAACTAAGATAAATAAACTTATATTTACCAACACACGATAGACACCTTGTACCTTCCACCCTGGAAGTATATTCAATATTACCAACAATAAAAAAGTAATGATTAAATTCTTCATTATTGTTTCCTCCTTAGTTATAGTGACAATTAGCGATTTCTTCTCTTGTTCGGATTAAGAAATCAACTGCTTCAAATTCCTGTGTTTCTTCATTAAATTCTAAATCGTCGCATATAACATCGTGTTCGTTAATCTCTTTGATTTCATAGACACCTCTGTCATCGCTTACCCAATCACCAACTTTTAATTCTACTCCATCTTTGCTCATTAATTTGTTCATATTAATTACCTCAACTTTCTTTGTTTTCTTAACTTGTATATATAGTATAACATATGTATTACAATATGTAAATACCTAAATTTAAAAAAATTAAAAAAATCTGTAACTTTTTTTCCGAGTTACAGATTTTCTTGTTATTATAATTCACTTTGGATATTCTTCTCCAATCGTTCATATTGAACAGGATTACTCTTGAAATATTCAATCATCTTAGGCTTACCCTGGACCTTTTCCAATACTTCACCTGTATCTATATCAATTAAGGAGAACCAAGCTCCTGCCTGTTCTATTAACCCTAACTTTATTGCAACATCAATCGCATCTGAAATATAATCTACACCTTCAAGATATTTTAACGTGTAAAATCCTACCTTTCTGTCAGGTCTATCAACCTTAGATTTTACCAAAGCGACATCTACAATATTACCAGCTGGATTCTCACAAGCTCTTGATAGCTTATTACCTTTTTCATCAATATAGTAACCTTTCCTGAATTCAAGACGTGTGCTACAGCTATGACGCCAGCATTTACCACCAGTGGTTGTTGTTCCTCCGTAAGGACTATTCATATCGTCCCTAACTTGATTAATTCCTATGAATGTGGTTTTAGTTCGGGCAAGAATAGGAGTAATCTTCCTACTGAACTCTGTAAGTGCCATACTTACTCCACCATATGTTCTTTCCCCTATCTGCTTCTCATTTGCCTGCATTGATACCATAGCACCGATTGAATCTAATATACATAAGCTAATCTCACCTGTATCTATTATATCAATTATAAGGTTGAATACTTCTTCTGCCCCCATTGAATCAGGGTCTAAATAAATTAATTCTTCACAATCTACCCCTAGCTTTGTAGCCCATACAGGGTCAAAGGTATGTTCTATATCTACGAATAATACTTTTTTGTTGGGGAACTTTCTCTGTGCTTGTCCTGCTAAATCTTCAGCTGTTGTTGTCTTACCACTTCCATCAGCCCCGAAAAACTCGGAAACTCTGCCTACTGGTATTCCACCATATGTCATATAATTAAGACGGCAGGACGAAAAAGGAATTTTATCAATCTCTTTAAATTCAACTCCTAACTGAATACTCCCAACCTTCATCTTTTTATTTATGTTCTTAATAATGTTCTCAACTTCACTCATCATTATTTCCTCCTAATTCTTCTAAATTATGACATCTTTCTCTACCTATCATATCGAAGGATAGTCTAGATTTACAGTGTTTTCGTTGCACGTCTTCTTCAGACAGATAAACCTGATGACATCTACACCAATATCTGGGATTCTTGCATATTTTATTTTTCAATCCCATAAAAATTTTTCCTTTAATTGCTTTCTGGTATTCCATTGCTTTTTCCTATGTATCTGCTATTAGATAGCTCCAATTCAGATATTCTCCTGTTCATTATTTTCTTAAGGCTATTGAGCATTTCATAGCCAGCTTCTACCTTTAACTTTACTTTCTTATATGTTCTTGAATATATAGCCAAGGTTAAGGTTTCACTTTGTGCAGCTAATTCAGCTCTAGCTGTCTTATCTGCTACTGTACCTTTTCCACTATCTCTAGCTTTCAGATAAACCTCTTGTCTAATAGCTTTACAGGTATCTTCTTTAATGCCTAAATCTTCCTGAGCTGAACTTGTGAAATATAGAATATTTGCTAATTCAAGAATAGCTTGTTCTAATTGTACATCTGTTATACTATCATTTCTTGTTATTAGGTCTCTTGTAACTTGCATAAAGTTGTCCAAATCACTACAGTATTTCTTTACAAGTGCATCTGATATTCTTCTGATTGTATCACTTATATTATCCACATTCTGCATTATATCTTCAGCAGTTTCAGTTTTATTATTTCTTTTTTGTGGATAAAAATCGCACATCGAGGTATTACCCTTGCAACTGCACACCTCAACTTCTTTCGTGCCTAAGCATCTTCCATTTTTATAACAACTACACACATTTCCTTCTCTACGACTTGCCATTATAAATGCCTCCTTATTATACCCAAAATTCCATATCTATTATTAGGTGCTTCGTATATATCATTCTATCATTTAGACGCATAAATCTCCCATATAAACCATCAAGACTCAACAATTGATAGAATTCATTATCACATTTTCCTCTGTATATGTGCATAATGTTATTATAATGTTCCATTATAAATGCCTCCTTCCATACTCTGCCATTAATAAGGCTTCTGCCATTCCATCGTGGTCTTTTTTGCATCTTTCTGTCTTTTTTAAATTCACACCTGGAAATAATCTCTTGCATACATCTATGGATGTATTTTTATCACTTGTACAGCTAAACTCTTTCTTCCACTTCTGAGGTGTGACAAGTTCATAAGGTATGCTGTAGGCTTTCAATACCCCCTGAATAAAGCCAAAATTCACACCGAAATTGAATGTACTGGATACTCCTTGCTTTGGCATTGCGTGAACGTGTTCAAGTACACATCTACAAGCCTTATAAGAAGTGAAATAATCATATAATTCCTTAATTAAGGTCTCTTCTGAAAATGGGCGAACCATAATAAACTCGTCCTCTATTATTGCTATTCCACCGTTTTTTCCAGGGTCAATTCCTATATATACCATATCTTACCTCCTTATTTAATAATAAAATCTTTTCCCATCAACAATCTTCCAATGCTTCTTTTTATTCGCTTGTCTTCGTATAGCAATATTATTATAAGTATTATTATGTAATGAGCTACACCATTCTAAATTTCTAATATCATTATTTTGTTTATTTTCGTCTTTATGGTTTATCACATTATAATCATAAGGATTATCAATAAAAGTTATAGCGACTAATCTATGCACCAGATAGCTTGTACTTTTACCGCATTTTCGCAGTACCACTGTTAAATAATTATCTTTCCTAACACCAGCTTTTAATATTTTAGTTTTTAATTTTTGAACACTACGATTTCCTTTATAAGAATATCTTTCAAGTGACTTCACTCTGCCCTTATTACTAACCCGATAAAGACCTTCATAACCTGGTATATCTTTCCATATCTCTTGCATTATAATATCTCCTTAAAAATACAAAGTAATAATTAAACTTTTTTACATATTCCTTTATAATTGCAAAATCTACAATTTTTTGTATTTTCTGTCTTAGGCGGGGCTATCATACGTTCGACATAACCTTCGCATTCGTTTATATAATTCACAAGCCAATCTTTCATATCTTGTGTAATTTCTATGTGAGGACACTCCAAAGTACATATATCACGATTTTCATACAGAACGAATGCTTTATCTAAATCAAGTGCTGTGCAGTAGCATATAATCTGATTCATATGCTGTTCCAATGGTTTATCTTCAACTTGATTATATTTGAAAGAAACCACGTTTTTCATCTCGAATAAGAAATACTCATTGGTTGATATTCTTCTTATGATACCATCACAACGGAAAGAAATATTCAAAGCTGTATCTATAAGGTGTGTTTCAGCTCCAACTGTTTCCTTCACCTGTAAAGTCCTGCATTTTCCAAATTCTTGTTTCTTCCTCACATATTCAGCTACATCTACATATTCCCAATCATAGCCCATTTTCTGCATAGCTAACAAAGCTTCCTGAATAGCTTCGTGGCGTCTTGTACCAGTGTCAGCCATACCTGTTGAATTATATTCCACTAACTGCTCATCTTGTGGAGCCTTTGTTCTCGTGAAATACATATTTCGCATACAATGTAGGGAAGACGGTTTATACCAATTAGAACCTCTTCTCCTATGTTCTTTTTCTCTTCTTTCAATACAACTCATTAAATCAACCAGGAACTTCTTATTTGCTGGAAGTTCCTGTTGACTGTTGTTTATTAAATTTAATAATCTCCTACTCATTTATTTACCTTTCTTAATATTCAATAATTCTTCCATTTTTTGTTATGTAAAAAATTGTATCACCTAACATATTGCAAATCTCAACAGATACTCCTGTTTGTTCGTTTACCTGCTTTGCGTTCATTATTGCTTTTTCCTTTGTTATTGTTGAGTTGTTTACTGTTATTATCATATTCTTTTATATCCTTTCCTTTACTGTAATTATATTGTAACACATACATTTTTATTTTGCAAGTATTTTTTATAATTTTTATAAAAAATAAAATAGCCACCTTGATATACAAGATGGCTACCTTTACGAATTATATAAAGAAAAGAGTTTTACAGATTTATCACTCATATATTTTAGTATACTAAATTAATATTTAATTTGCAAGTTCTTCATCTTCAAGTAATGCAATAACCTGAATTACCTTTCCACATTCCAGCTTCAAGGCATTTTCATTGCCGTACCAGAGCTTGACCGTTTCCTCTGGGTAAGCTTGTAACTGTTCTTTCAACATTGGAATATCCACACAACAAACAAAAGGTTCAAAGTCCTTGCTCTCAACATAGTTAATGGTCTCTGTTGATGCATCTTTCTTACTATGAATATTTATTCCCTTTCTACCGAAAGTGAAATAAGCTCCATTCTTATCATAAGGCTCTATGAATAAGGATAATCTGTCTAATACAGATAAGAGTAATTCCTTAGGCACTTTACAAGATGAAGTGAAAGCAACATCTAAATATGCCCCGATTTCTTCAACTGGGAAATCTTCAATTCCTTCCATAAGGCTTCCTTCAATTACCTGTGATTCTGTAGCGAATATGATTGTTTCCTGGTCAACTGTGACCTTAATATCTTCTTCCTTATATAAGGTTAATAATTGCATCTGCTGTGCTGAAATTAATAAAGGTCCAAATTCTTCTGTGAACATTCTAAAGTTGTTAAAGGTAATAACATTGGCATCTGTAGTGATTACCTTGTCATCACAGTAATAACCTGTAAGAGCTGGATTCTCTAAGGTTTTAGCTAAGGCTGACTTATTAATATTATAAGCTTGCAGTATGCTGGATAACTTAACTGTTGACCAATCTTCTGTCTCTGATGTGTTGCTTCTAATATCAGGGAAAGATACAAGTCCATCTTCATCGGAAATCAATGGAATCTTATAAGTTCCGTTCCCCCTAACAGAAAGTACATCATCCTTCACAGATAAATCAATATCTTCCGAAGTTGTTTTGGCAATCAACTTTCCAAACTTATCTGCATCTACTGTGATGTCCATCTCGTCTCCAGCTACTTTGTCAATGATAATACATAGTGTATTAGTCATATCTGTTGTGAGTAATCTCAACTTTCCATCCGATAATTTAATACCCAACATTCCTGTTATAGGAATTAAATTATTGAAAGACGCTCCCTTAATTGCCTTATTTGTTGCTTCTTTGAATCTCTGAGTTGCTAATTTCATTTTATTTCCTCCTTTAAAAATTATATATTATGATAGCCAACAATCCATAATAAATCGCCAGGCTTCAAGAACTTTTTACATTTTCCTTCATAGATAGGGTCAAGTTTAATCGCACCAACACATTCATTTGTGCGAGTTGTATAAACATACTTAGGCTTAACCCCGCTAATATAATCTACAATTTTATATGGTACTTTATTAAAAAGTTTCGGCACAAGATTATTAATAACTTTTTTTGAATTACTACTTCCAGTAATCACACCAATAACTTCTACATCGGTACGACGTATCTCATTAAGCCCTTGGATAATACCAAGCATTGTGCAGCCACTACCAACTGGAACCACAACACGATGAACACATTCTGGGATATTATATACTTGTTTAGCGACTATATCTATATTTTTTTTACACAACATCCCAAATGGTATAAAACATTTACTATGAACCTTAGAATAATTCATTGCTCGGGATATTAATACATTCGTATATGAACCTTGTTTCAACGTATCTATAATTTCGCAGTTTGCTCTTTTTTTGATGTTTAATGTAACACTCGTATCTTTCCCCGACGGCATAAATAAAAAACATTCTACACCTAAACTAGAGCAAATTTTAGATACTATATCACATTGAGGAGAAAATCTGCTACCGACTGTAACAAAACCTGTATAGCCTTTTTGTATTCCATCTTGTATAATATTGAAAGCACCCTCAGCTTTTCCCCCACAGGCACCACCATATTCCAGTAAATCGCATCTTTTCACATAGTACCCATCTACATAATCAATTCTTGCTAACATATTATATCCTCAAAACTTCCAAATTTATTTTTGATATGCTTAGTATTTCCTTTATAAAATACAAGTACATTCTGATGTTGTTTTCCGATTTTCCTAGACGCATTAAACTGAATCGGCGCTCTTACTGGCAATGTACCCGCAACATTTACTAATATTAGCTCATTGTAATAAATAGCCCCTGCATTCTGCATAATACGCACTGTATCACCTGCAAAATCATAATATCCAGAATCTGTTTTATTTCGAATATTACCTACAACAATCACTGCAAAGCTATCATCCTCTAACATTTGTACACAATTAGTTAGTATATTTTTATAAATATCTGTAAATTCATCGTAAGTGCTAAGATTAGATATATCCGCTGGGTCATCACTATACACCTCTAAATCATAATAAGGTGGACAAGTAAGTAAGAAATTATACTTTTCTTCCCTATGCTCTTTAGTGTATGCGGCACTATCTGCATTTATCCAATTCACTTCAGGAAGTTCATTAGAATATCTTGCACAAATATCTTTAAACTGTGATATATTATAATCTATTTGTTTCTTACTTAAATCTATACCAGTATAATGTCTTCCACATACACTGGCGACAATACCACGAACACTTCCGCCTGCAAATGGGTCGATAACCCTATCGCCGTCTCTTGAGAACCACTTATAAGCTATTTCGCACAGTACAGGGTCAAATATTGATGTAGCTTGAACCTTTCTTCCATACTTATCCCCAATACTTTCAGGATTACATTTTCCATAGTTTGTTTTCTTTTGTTCATCCATAGGGGTTATATCTAAATTAAAAGTTAGGTTGTCACCTCTACCGAGTTCACTTTTAATCCCAATAGATTTCCACATATTAACACGTTCTCTCCAGTATCCTTGTTTAGAATCTAATATGCTAAATGGTGGAACAATAAAGCGGTCTTTCAATAAGTTGCTCGGAATCTTTCGTTTAACTGATATTAAAGCCATTATATACACCTCCTAAAATTCATCATAAATAAATGGGGACTCTTTATATTGTATTTTTACCCGATTAGCAAATTCTAAAGCATTCCCAAGTATGCAAAAACTTCTAAACCCCTTTGACCATTTAACTATTATCTTACCCTTATTCATAATCTTTCTCCTTCTCACATATAATATCCAGCACATTAGCTATATCTTCATTTTTAACATAAAAACTTATCTCATTAGTGTCACCTGAAAATCTATCAATATACTTAGCAATAATATCCGATATTAAACTATAATACTTATTAGGCATATAAACTCTTATAGAATTTTTACGCTTATATACATAAGCTAGTCGCTTTTTCTTATCGTCACTTATATAAAGGCTAATCATACTAGCATTTCTTTTATATGTTAATCTGCCAGCAAGAAGTGATTCAACAGTATCTAATAAGTTTTTAACTTCTTTTTCTCTACTTCTTTTTTTGTCAACAGATTTTTTATCTGTAGTTTCTGCATTAGTATTTAAGACAACATCCTCTTCTTCAACAGCCTCTTCTTCAATTTCTTTCCACCATCTTTTCATAGTAGAAGCTGAAAAAGAAGTTGTTTTACCCTTTCTATCACCTGTGATAAATTCTACCATATAGGTCTTAAATCTTTCATTGTACTCTACTAATTTTACCTTAACTGTTTCGTCTTTTCTTGACACATAAACTTTCATATCTTTGTACCTCTTTTCTTTTTTAACTTCTGAATACAGTGTACCATATTGTAACACATATGTAAATAGTAAATTTAAAAAAAAAATTAAAAATCTATACTGTCACCATACCAATTTCGAGTAATATCACAGTCACATCTAAATGGTAATTTGATTAGATGACTCGGGGCTGTTCTCATTAAATAAGAAAGCCTTTCACTTGCTTCTTTCATATTCTCTTCTGGACATTCGCCTATAACTTCATCGTGTACCTGTATTAATAAGTGAAAATCAAGTTCTTTCATCTTTTCGTCATTATTAATTGCTATCATTGCCAGCTTCGCCATATCCGCTGCAGAACCTTGTACTCTAGCATTAACACACTGTCTTTCCGCCTGTGCTATATACCCGCCATTATCTTTTATCTTGATTCCTTGCGATAAAGCTTGCTGTATTATTTGATTTTTCTTCTGCCAGCCGTATGCTCTTTCCAGCTGTTTAATATAACTTTTTTTAACGCTTTCAGGGACTTCAACGGAAACACTCTTACCGAAAGCCAATGGGTCAAAATTAGTTACATTCCCACTATAACTGAAATCATACTGGTCTAATTGCATATCCTTGAGGTGTCTACGTCTTCCCCAAGCAGTAGTCACATATCCTAACTCTTTAGCCATTCCCTGTGATTCGTCAATGAATTGGGCTAACTGAGGAAAAGCTCTTAACACAGCATCATATATATCCTGAGCTTCTCTGGTTGATACTCCTAATTGTTCGGCAATGGATGGAATTTGTCTTCCATATAAAATACCCAATACGATGCTTTTTGCCTGTGTTCTTCTTTCTTTACCTGCTGGATTTACTGTCCCATCTTCCCTAAACTCCAAGCATTCTTCGTAAGGTTGATGAAAGGCTAATCCTGCGATTGTAGCATATATATCTTTTCCGTGAATGAAAGCATCTTGCATTTTCTTATCATTCGATAAATGAGCCGTAACCATTGGTTCCTGCTGGCTATAATCTGCACCAATTAATACATATCCATCTTGAGCCTTGAACATCTTTCTAATCTCTTTATTGTGTGATGGGATATTCTGCAAGTTAGGGTCACTAGAGCTAAATCTACCAGTTTTTGCGCCGTATTGATTATAGCTTGCGTGTACTCTACCATCATCAAGAGCAATCTGTGGCATCTTGTCTATATAGGTATTAAGCAACTTATCCACATTTCTAATTCCTAATATTGCTTCGCATATGTTCTTTTCTTTACCCTTAGCGAAATGTTTCAATATTTCTTCACCTGTACCTCTAGGTGATTTCTTATCAGGGCTTGTAAGTCCTAAAATATCATAAAATAAAATCGCTAATTGTGTTGGGCTTGTTAAAGAAATAGGGTCGGATAGCTTATGGTTAGGATTCTTCATCTTATAATTATCAATTTGTTCCTTATACATTGATATCGCTTCGTCTGCTTGTTGCTGTCTTTCTTCCTTAATCTTATGATATTTTTCGTGTAGGTATTCACACACCTCAGAATCTAGGCATACTCCTCTATCTTCCATATCTGCCACAACTGTAATCAATGGCATTTCAATATTCTTAAATACATTATAAGGACCAGATAATACTCTTCTATTCAATAAGCCTTTCTGATACTGATAAAGTTCATAAGTCTTAATAGCATCGCCTGCGGCATAAAGATAAGCAACCTTTATTGGAACTAAATCAAATGTAATTCCTCCGAATAATTTATCGAATGTGAGGGATTCAGTGTCTGTGCTGTCACAATATTTCAAATGCAAGTCTTTAAGTCTATGACTTTCATTTTCGTCTATACAGCACGCACCTAACTGCGTATCCCAATAAGGTTCAATATATACTCCCAATGTATGTCTAAGCACTCTTATATCATATTTAGCATTGTGGAATATCCACTTTACATCTTTTAATTTATTAAAAAACTCAATTAAATCCTTTAATTCTATTTGATTATTTACTTTTTGCCCTGTGATGTGTGACTTATGTCCTACAGGTATATAGGCTGATTTTTTTCCTGGAACATACAAACACACGCCGACCAAGTCAACCAATAAAGGATTCAATCCTGTTGTCTCTGTATCTATAGCACACTCTTCGGCGTCTGCTATAGCCTTTCTATATTCTTCTAATTCTTCAACAGTTCTGATAAGAATATAATCGTCCTTATGATGTGCCAATTTAGATTCGGCAATCATTGTCATTGTCTGAATTTGTGAGGCTAAATTTGTTCCTGTGCGAACTGATGTTCTTGTTTTAGCATTTTTAGCTTTATTGACTATATTCTTATCTTTAACTGTTTTTCTTGCAAAAGATAGAGCCATCTAACTGAATATATCCTTCAAAATATCGTGTAATAAGTGACCTTCTGGAAATAATTGCTTTGCTATTTTGTGACGTTCTTCAGGGTCTTTTCTGAGCTCTTCTTCACTCATAAATCCTTCAGCAATAGCTTCTTCGAGGTCCTTCTTATCTAAAATATTATGCTTATTAAATGTATATATCAATGTACTTAATTCTGCCTGAATTTCAACCAGTGTCCCCCCTAACTGTATTTTTCCACCTTCAACAACTATCATATATATTTCCTCCTCTTAATATGTTACACGTCGACTTGTTCTTCTTGAACCACCTTCACGTCTAATAGGTTCATTATTTCTGCGACGTTCTGATACATTATCATTATTATTATCTTCCTGTGGGAAAGAGCCTGTATTAAGGTAAGTCATCATTTCATCTGGTGTCTTATCCAAAATAAATGAACCTAAAAATTCAGGCTTTTCAATTTCACTTAAATCAACTGGTTCCACATCTGGCATTGGGAAAATCTCGTACTGAGTTTTTTTGTCACCCTTTGCCCCTCTTCTTTCAATTTCAAAAACCATATTAGAAAGATTAGGATATCTATTGAATAATGCTTCAATCTTCTTAATGAATGTCTTACCTCTTTCCCAGATTTTAACCTTTCCATCTGCGTGGTCATACATAGCTAGAATCATTACTGGTTTAATTGGAATACCTGCTTCACACAGTGGACAAGCATCCAATGGGTCATCATATGTTCGTTTACAATCTACATATCTTTCTGTATCCCCAATCTTTACTTTATGACAAACAAATGCATCTAAATCTGTATATTTGTCATACAAAAACTGCACTCTTGCCACATCACCATCATTCTGTAATTTAAGCCACTCGCTTGAATTACCACTTGAATATTTGTCAATATCGTTTACATCAATTCTTCCCATCTTTTTCTCCTTTCTTATCGTGTGGGTCTTGTTTATCTTTTAGGCATATTCACAGCTTTATTCTGCCTTTATCCCATTATTTTATATGCTGGTAGGAAATTGGCTATAGTGGAATCGAACCACCTAAAATCCCAACGATTAGCCAACCTAAGGTAAATAATCTGTTATGAAAAAACAGAAAAGGTAAACACTCAACCAGTTAGTCTGGCTGACAGCCCTTGTTGGATTCGAACCAACGTATGCAGGAGTCAAAGTCCTGTGCCTTACCGCTTGGCGAAAGGGCTATGATATAATCTATATTAGTTACTTTTATGAAGTTATGACCAAAGCAACCTTTATGCCATCCTTCACATAATAGATGGTGTTTGTTGGTATACCTTTAGAAGCCGTTTTTATCACGTTTAGGATTTCTCCGTAATGTCGAGTTCGCCCTTCCTCTCGAATGCTTTGATTTCATAATTTCCCTAATATAGATTATAATCGGAACTGTAATTTTCATACTAAGTAAACTATCTAGATTCATTTACTGTTCTTACTAATTACTTGGTCTGAGGTAGTCCGTCATACCTCGCTTGGGATAGGTGGGAATCGAACCCACGAAGTATTGAATGTTCACAGCTGTTATTCATTCACCAGCTTTCTTTGTTTTACCTGCTTTAGCCTCTTGCATACTATCCCATAATTATAATATTGTTTTAAGTACATTCAAATATTTAATTTCTTCAGATGTAAGATTATATCTAACACCATAAGCTAATACATACGGCTTATTATTTAATGACCTAATTTTAAAAGCCTTTTCATCTTCTGTGCCTTCCCATAAAACCAACTTTAATGTTTCAGTAGGTATACCTATCTTGATAGTCCGCATATATGTACCTCCATTTTTTGTTTTGCATATTAGTGTTTATATGTGTTATCGCTTCACATTGATTTTTATGCCATTATCATTCCACAGTTTACTAAATATTTTTAATTGCTTTATTAAGCTGATTATTATTTATTTTAATGATTTTCTACTCATCTTGTTTATTCTGTTCCTCCGCTAATCTATCAATATATGACTGAACCTTTGAAACATTCCACAAAACACGCCGACCTATTTCCACTCTTGCTTTTGCAAGTGTTCCAACCTCAACTGCCGATGGTCTACCACAATCTAATAAATCCTGCAAGCCTTCTGTTGTTACACAAATCTTATCAATGTTTCTTGCTTCTCCGTTTGTTTTTGTTGTTCTCATAGTTATTACCTTTTTAACCTTTCTGTGTTTGTCGTTATTTCTTAACTTCTGTGTATAGTATAACATATTGTAATACATATGTAAATAGTAAATTTAAAAAAAATTAAAAAATAATTTTGCAATTTAAAAATTCTTCCTGTAGGTCATTAATATCTCGTTCATCTGTATATACAAGTTCTTTTATATTCTACCCAAACTATAACCGTCAATTATATATTTATCTAATTCACGTTTCATAATTCGCTTTGTTTCTTTATCTTTGTGTACCCATATTCTTCCTAATGCTTGAGCACTTATTTTATTCTTTTGCTCAGCGGTTAAATGTTTACCATTCATAGTTCCAATTTTTCCATATCTAGGATTATTTTTCCCAGCTAATTTACCTTTCATAGAATTTGAAAATTTATCAGCTCTACTGCCATAATTAACATTATACTTCCTATCACACCATTCAAGATTATCAACATAATTATTATGCTTGTTTTCGTCAATATGATTTATTTCAGAATAATTATTATCATTGTGAATAAAAGCATTAGCTACAAGTTTATGCACAAGATAATTTTTATATTTTCCGCTATTACATAATCTTACAGTTAAATAACCTCTATTATTTAACTGAGATAACACTATGCCCTTCACAAACAATGTATTTTCATTCCTTAAAACATATCTGTCTAATGATTTAACCCTTCCGAAATTACTAACCTGATATAGTCCCTCATAACCTTCAATATCTTTCCAAATTTCTTGCATATTATTTCTCCTTAAAATGTTATCTTAATATTTTCAAATTCATTGTAAGTGCATTCATTTATATCCTTTCTATTTGATGGTAATATTATTTCTTTTATAATTTTATTAGTTATATATTTTTTAAGTCTTATTCTAGCTTTGATACCAGCAGAATCATTATCTGTCGCTAGTATAAATGTTCTATTAGGCATATCATTTAATTGGCTAAACTGTAAATCATTTCCAAGACCATTAAGAGCTACAGCATATTTATCACAATGAGTCCAGATAGTTATTGCATCAATCATAGATTCACAAATATATATTTCTTTTGGAAATTCATCTAATTGATATAACTCGTATAAACCGTATAAAGGTTTTTCCACTCCTTGTGGATAACTAAAGAATTTTGTGTTTACACTTCGTCTGGCAATGAATAAACAATTACCATTTTTATCTCTTATAGGAAATGTGATACACTCTGTTTCTTTATCATAACCAACATCAAAAATCTCAATAACTCTATTATCCATCTTTCGTTCATACATATAAGGATGAATATATCTATATTTGTCTAATTCTTCTTCTGAAATATATGGCGAATCTTTCCCCACACCCAGATAGCTAGATTTAGCCCTTGAACTATAATGTACATCAGAGCTATTGAAACTATCGTGAATAGAGCCACTTCCATCAGCATATCTATTAGTATTACGAAAATCCAAAGTATTCCTTCTAACATTTATTCCCTCCAATATATTAGGTCTTGTTTCAATTTCAACTGAGTTGAATCTCTTAACAAGCCAATTTTTTCCAAACCTTCCTGCATCGTTATAACCGAATAATTCAGACACCATTTCTTCTATAGAACCACTCCACCCACAAGCAAAGCAGTGACATTTATCTTTTTCTCCATTCACGCCAAATGACGGTTTCCTTTCCTGTCCTTGCTTATGGAATGGACAGTTCGTCTGAATATTAGACCCATTGGGTCTAAATATGTGAAATCTATCTATCCCACGAATAGCTAATTCCGACTTTAGCACGTTGAGAATAGTCTGAGTATCCGTCTGCAATATTATATCATCTAATCGTAACATTAATATTCCTCCCCACTAATCTCAACGTCAGCATAGCGTCTCCTTAATTCTTGAGCTTTTTCCTCATCTTGCTCACCCTTTTCAGGTTGTGGAATGTATTCAAAAGTTCCCTTATCAGTATCCCATAGATACACCCATTTAAGTCCAACTCTCGCATTTCTGGACTTAACATTCTGTATCTGCAAGCCTACTTCTTTCTGCTGTATTGAAAGAACCACAGACGCATTATAAGCTATTCCATCACTGTCCCTAATATTCTCCAACTCTAAATCTTCATTCTGTGTTCCTGCTCTATTGGACTGAACGACTACTAATATAGGTATGCCTAAATCAATGCTTAATTGCATCAAATCTTCACTGATATTGGTTAACTGAGTAGTCTTATTATCGCCACGCTGCATACGTTCATCCTTGATATAGCTAATACCATCCACAGCTAATATATCCAATTCATTATTCTGACACCAAGTCTTCAGCTTGCTAACTGTAACCTTATTATCAAAATCACGCAAGGAGCTAACATAGAATGGAGTATCTGACTGTGATAAATGATTGATATACTTACCATAGCCTTGTATGTCATCACCTCTGTATAATGCTTGGGAGCTTATGTTTTGATGTACTGTATCAAATCTAAATCCTGTTTTATTTGCGGACATTTCAGGTTCTACCAATCCTACTCGCATCTTCATCTTCCAGGCGTGTTCAAGCATTTTGATAATAACCCAAGATTTTCCTTGACCAGTTCTTGCGAATAACACTACTAATTCTTCTCCACGATGCCAACCGCCTAAATCATCATCAATCTCCTTGAATCCACTAGGAATAAATTTAATATCTTTATTCTGTTTAGTGTCTTGCCATTCCTTGAAGCGGTCTTCACTGTGCTTTATGATATCAACACCTATAGAATCTGTATTTATATTTAGGTCGTCCATATGTGACTTCAAGTAATCCACAGCTTCATATGAATCCGTCTGTAATAATTCAGCCAGCTTTGTAATTATTGGAACTGATTTGGAATACAAGTGTTCTTCACGGAAAGTCTTAACGAGGTATTCGTCAGATTCATTCACATTCAATATATCAAATTCAGGGAAATCTGAAAGAAATGTCTCCTTGTCAGGAACATTACCATACTTCGCTATATGTTCTGCTATGTATTCATATTCCTCGCTATACTGGTTGAAATAATCAGCTGTAATATTATTATCTTGCAGGATAGATATGCTTTTACTATCAAGTATTCTGTTAATTATCTGTAATTCTACCATTTACTGCACCTCTTATCATTTTCTTTTAATTCTATAATCGTGGAGCAATTATAAATTCGACTTGCTAAACGTTCTCCTAACATATCCTGCAATTCATTGAAATCCCTGTTACTTGTATATATGTTACTCTTTCCAGCATTAATTCTTCCGTCTATGTACTGTAGCAGTATTTGATGTTCATATCCTGTCGCTGTATTATCACCAATATCATCCCATATCACTAAGTCCACGGAACTAATCAAGTTACAAAGCTCCTCAAAGCCTTCTACCTTTTGTGAAATAGAACGCTTACAAGAATAAAGAAAATGTGGAACATTCACATATAAGGCTCTACATTCAAGACAGCTCTCAGCCCATATTTCATCAAAATACCTATACATTAGTCGCATTGCCCAACTTGTCTTACCATTACCACAATTATGAGAATAAAGATATAAATTATTCCCACCTGTAATAAATTCCAAAATATTATTACTGATATCAGTCAGACGTTGGAAACTTTTTAAATCTTTGTCACCACAAGATAAAGGCTTATATTCCCATAAGGCTTCAGGAGCTCGTGATAAATGGAATAATGTATATACAAGGTTGTAGCGAATACAACTCTCTGAACATTTATTCCTACATTTATCTGTATACCAACACTTATTAATATTCATCTTTTTCTTCCACCATTCCTAAATAGTTTTGGGTCTTCCTCAAGGATTCCAATGTAGCGTCTATAGTTTCTCGTTGATGTTCTAACAGCTTAATTGTAGAATTGAGCTCCTCAGGTAGCACTGCCGACCAATATCCATCTGAAGTGGTTGAGCATATAGGATATCCATCGTCACGTAAATACTGAATCAATTTTCTCATCACTCTTGGACTAACTCCTACTAGATAAGCTAAATCTTTACAGTTCACTGCATTTTGTCTTCCATTGGGTATATGGTCAAGAGTTAAGCTCTTGAGATAGGTTAAATTATCATTACTTTTCATCCTCATCTTTGTCACCTCGCTTTCCACATAAAATCAAAATATCTAATATTGTCATAACCCCAGCTGCTAACGCAAGTAGCAATAATCCAATATCACCTAAATTCATATATTTTTTCCTCCTTAAAATTCAAAGTTCTGTTCAACCTGTGATTCCTGCTCATTTATAGATACCCTGTAGCTACTAGAATTTCGCGTATTCTCGCCTTTTAGCCACGCAGGGTTTATATTTACATAACCCCTATCTAAAGATAGCTGTATGGCGTTAATTTGCGTTGTCTGATTATATTTAGCCAATACACTCAAAGTCGCATTTATCTTTTCATTAGTAACTAGCCTGCCGTTATCAATTAGCCCACTAAAAAATGTACATACCAAGTCTATAACATTTTCATCTAAATCATATTCAAGACCTTTCCTAGTGATGTACTCGATTTTAGCATCTTTTTTAGAATTTTTTTTATTTTTTATTTTTTTAGTATTTAATTCTTTAGTATTTTGTTTTTTAGTATTTAATTGTACTTGGTTTTCTATAGGTTGATTTTCAAGGGGTTGATTTTCTAACGCTTGTTTTTTATTTCCTTGTTTGCTTATATCCTGTGGTTGTTCAAACACATTATACACATATTCAATACGTCCTGATTCAGTTTCGTTCGGCATCAATTTATCAATACGAATATATCCAAAATCTTTTAATTCCTTGATGGCAGATTTAACAGATGTTTCGTTTTCTTTACATATTGCTACAAGACCTGCAAGTGAATAATCCCAATCATCTGGTAGTGATAACATTACCGAAAGAAGCCCTTTTGCTTTTAAGCTCATATTTTTTTCTTTCAGATGGTAATTACTCATCACTGTATAATTTTGATTTTTATGTGTCCTAAATATTGCCATATGTATTTCCTCCTCAAAATTAAAAATCCTTGATATAATTAGGTGTATTCTTCTATATGATTGTAGTATAGACAGGTAACAAATCATAAAGGGGATGTAGTGAATACACCTAATTATATCAAGGATTATATTTTCTAATATTTTTTATTTAATTGTCTTACCTGTCTATACTACGATAATAACACATTCCTTGTTTAATTACAACATTAATTTTATTTAATGTTTTCTAATTCTTCAATCTGTGCGTCTACTTCTGCATTTAATTTAGCCCATAACTGCTCACGAGCATCTGCTACATTGTCAATCTGTGACACGTCCCATTCTTCCTCAGCAATGAACTTAAAATAGTTATCTCTCTTTTTAATTGTTGCTCCTGAGGTGTAGCGTAAAGATACAACCTTAATTTCACCATTAGATTTTTCAACTTCTTTTTCTGTTGCTTTCTTTTCCTCTGATACTTTTGTACCTGACTTTGATTTTGGCTTATTTTCGGCTTTTTCTGTTTTAGTTGTAGATTTACTAACCTTTTCATCTTTCTTCTTGTTTTGAGCTGGTTTTTTAGTTTCTGTTGTAGGACTTGCGGGTACCTTTTCTTCTGGTGGATTCATTGCTCCTTCTACAGCGCCTTCCTTAGTATCGTTCTTATCATCTTCTGTTGGTGCTATATCTGGTTCAGTTTTTTCTACCTGCACGGATTCTGTTCCAGCTTCATATCCTGCACATTTCTCACAACTTATAACATTTCCTTCCATTTCCATCTGGATACCATCGCATCCTTTGCAATATTCATCATTGACATCTCCTGCCCACTTACATTTTAACATTTTTAATTCCTCCTAAATATTTTTTATTTCTTTTTAGTTACTCTCAAAGTGTGAATTGTTTTTGTTATTTTAGCCTTAACTAAATCATTCGGGTCAAAATCTCCATTATAGATTAATTTTTCCAATGCATCTTCATCAATATACTCTTTCTGCTTAATTACTGTAGCCAATAAAGGTCCACCCAATTTAGATTTAATAATTTCGATGGCTAAATCTTCATTCAAGGATTCTTTATTTGTTACAGATAAAGAAGCAGTATATTTATCTGATGACGCATTATTAAGGTTATGCTCCTGCATATAAGACTTGATATTCTCATTCAGAGCATTATTGGATTTCTTTAAGGCATTTTCTTTGTCCTTGCCTTCCTTATAATCATCAATCATCTGTTCCAGTATTGATGGACTTGTTCCATTACGTCTACTCATTTTATTTGTCCTCCTTCTTCTTTCCTAAGATTCTTGTTCCACGCTGTCCCCAACTATTAATAGCATTGAACTCCGCCATACAGCCCTTATACTCATTACGAATTGCCTGCTTGAATACTTCAAGAGCCTGCACAGCATCATACGTGAAAAATCTTGTTCCTCTTCCATCTGTAGTATACTCTGGAAGACTTAATCCAACTGGTTTTTCATAGCTGTCATCTTCCCACCATTTATACCACATTTTAAGCGTTTTGGTGGAAACATCTATAATCTGTGCTGCCCTAGCAGTTGAAAAACGTTCCTGCACTTTATATCACCTCCTTTCTAATACTTCACTGTCTAGTGTCCTAGTGCTATAGCCATATTCTTTTCATCCTGTTCTTTAGCTATTTCAACTAATTCATCAAATGTGGTTTCTTTTTCGAATGCCATATCTTCAAAGTCATTTTTAAAGGTGTAAACTTTAAAGAATTTTCTATTGATTTTAGCAGCATATGCATATATTCCATTACTGTAATTTCTAACTGGCTCTACTAACCAATCTTTTAAATATACTACTTTATTATTATCAACTACCAGCACTGGGTTACCCTTGATGTATTTAATATTATTAGTGATGATTGTTACATTGTCATCATCAACATAATGATTAAATGTGAAGTATTTATTAGATTTCTGTTTAACTTCTCCGAAAAACTTTTCGATATGTTTTGCTTTTAAGCTCTTAAGATATTCACTGTATTTACTCATATTTATTACCTCTTTTCTTTCTTAACTTCAATTATATTGTAATACATATAGTTAAAAATTGCAAGTATTTTTTATAAATTTTTTAAGATAATAGGAAGTTAATATCATCAACAGATATTTTTCCATCAACTAGAGCTTCTGCCATATGACCTTTCTTTTTCACTAATTCTTCTATACGTTCATCAATCGTATTTTTGCAAACTAGTGTGATTACATTAACTGTTCCCTGCGTTCCTATTCTATGAGCTCTATCTTCTGCCTGTGCTTTTAATGCCATATTCCAAGGGCTATCAAGGAATATAACATTTTGAGCTGCTGTAAGAGTTAAACCTGTACCCATAGCTCCTATTGTTCCAATTATAATTTTACAATTTTCATCAGACTGGAATCTGGTGACTTCATTCATTCTATCATCTGTCTTGATACCACCTGTGATATAAGCAGGATTATAAGCAGATAACTTCTGCTTTGCTACTGATGTCATAGATTCCCAGTTTGAGAAAATAATAACCTTCTGACCACTTGATATAATTTCTTCAACCAACTGCAACATTCTGTCCATCTTAGCTGATTCTTGTACTGTATCGGACAGAATACCTGTCCATCCTGTAGCTTGTCTTAATCTAATCATCATAGATAAAGGATTATTTGCGAATTTAATTTGTTGTAGTTCACTCATCACACCACTATAAACTTCTTTATATATTTGAGCTTGTTTAGGTGTCATATCTACATATTCAATCTTCCTAATTTTCTCTGGTAAGTCTAAAACCTCAGTCTTTAATCTTCTGAGCATTACTTCGCTCATTAAAGCTCTTATTTCCTCAAGGTTCTTATAGCCAATGATTTCAGAACCACCCCAGCCACCTAATGTGCAGTAGTGTTGCTTGAATTGATAGAAGCTATGCTGTTCATACCCTAACCAATGTAGCGGGAAGTATAAATCCAGTGGTTTATTCATAAGTGGTGTTCCACTCATTGCCACCATATAATCTGCTGTCACATTAATCATTGCTCTACTCTGTAGTGATGTTGGTTCTTTGGACTTATGGCACTCATCAAAGGCTATCATAGATATAACTCCTTTATCACATAGCTCTTTTAATTTTTCTGCAATAGGGAATTTATATTTAGTTTTGCTAACTTTCTCTGCCATTGCTCTCAAGGTCTCGATATTAGTAATTAAATATCTACAGTCAGGTAAATTATTCAAATCATCTAATTTATCCTTATTAGTTCCCTCATATGCTTTTCCAGTTCTTTTTCTGTATCTTGTTCCAAGAACCCATCCTTTTTCGTCTGAATGTGTTTCAATTTCAGACTGCCAGTTATACTTCAGAGAATTAACTCCACATATGATAAGCACTTTATTAATATTTTCGGTTTTTTCCAAACAACCAACTAAATCTATAATCTGCTTTGTTTTTCCTAAGCCTTGGTCGTCACATAGCAAGAATCTTTTTTTATTTAGACCAAATCTAACACCATCAAGCTGGTGTGGAAAAGGTTTTGTTTTAAAGGTATAATCCTTAGGTATATCCACTGCAAATTGTTCTTTCCTTAAATCTTCATATACGCCTGATATATGAATTTCTTCATTTTCGAATTTATTGCATAATCCGATAATACTTGTTACAGGTATCTCCCATACTCTTGTATCAGGGTGATAAACTCTAATCCCTAATGACTTGATATAGTTTATAATCATTCCATTATATGGAAAAGCTACAAAAGCACTCTTGGTGACTAATATATTATCTTTCAATTTGTCTGGTGAATCTATTTTTATATCAATCATTTTAATCCTCCTTACTTCTTATTCCTGAACGTTTGTCCAGGAATAAATTATTCTAATAATAGTAATAGAAATGTTCAACTGCTAATTTAATAGCTTTTCTTAATCCACATTCCATATCTGAGAAATCACTCCATCTATCTGTTCCAAATAATAAAAGTCCAATATTATGAACCCAACCATTAACATCTGTTATTTTAATATCATTTTCACCTAATACTTCGATTTTAAATTCAATATCTTTATCATAATCATTTGTAAGCACGATAAGATTACGAGTGTTTTTTACGACTTCCCATTTAATTTCATTGTTTTCATTTTCCTTATTAATTATAGTTAAAATTTGTTTCTTTGTCATATTAATTACCTCAACTTTCTTTGTTTTCATCTTATGATTGTATTGTAATACATATAAAATAAAAATGCAAGTGTTTTTTCAAAAAAAAATAAAGGGAATATAAAATTCCCTTTATCCTATAATTGTTGTTGAATT
>OCAT01000248.1_pt1 | contig 51930 bp, 38 predicted proteins | sample 1538311 | NCBI WGS metagenome assembly OCAT01 (sample SAMEA2580287, study PRJEB22360) | human gut metagenome | biome: human gut; feature: human-associated habitat; material: faeces | place: Denmark | collected 2008/2010
GGTTATTTGAAATGCGGTATTTGAGCGCAAGAAGCTGAAAACAAACCGTTGCCTTCTCGTTACCTACTCTCCTATACAAAAATGTAACTACCATATAAATCAAGTCGTTACATTACTTTAATCCCGCACCTGCCTGGGTCATATCTCCTTTCGGTCCTGTAGTCGGTCCCTGCATACGAAAATCCCCGCAGCATATGCGGGGATTTTTCCGTAATTTCGTCGTCTGATCGGCCGGATTATCGATAAATCTCGTTCAGCAGACGTGCCAGCCGGTAGCCGCCGCGCAGGAACTGCAGTTCGATTACGGGCGTGTACTTGTATACGTAGTCGTAGGAGATCTTCGTGCCTTCGGGTGAATCCTCGTAGATGCCGACGCATATCGCGTGCGTCTCCTTGAGCCAGTCGTAAGGTTCGCCGGCCTGAATCAGCATCGCTTCGTCGTCCGTCAGCCGGTCGATCTGCTCCTGCCATTCGGTATAGCTCCATTTGCGGGCGGCTTCGGGAATGGCCGTATCCCATGCCGAATGGAGGTTTGTTTTCTTGCCGAACATCAATACCGGACGCAGGTTGCCGCCGATATCCGAAAGCCGTCCCGCGTGCATCGGGCAGTGCATGTCCCCTACGAGGTGAATCAGCATCTTGAGCTTGAGCGTCTCCTCTTCGGACGGCAGTCCGCCGGCCTTCAGCTCTGCGACGAGCGTCGTAACGGCTTTCAGCACGTCGCCGTCCGGGTTTCCCGGCATCGTGTCGATCGTCTTGCCTTCGTCCACGTTCCGGTAGTGCCATGTTTTCGTGTATGCGTATTCCGGCGTGTGGCTGGCGATGTCGAGCCAGTTGGCATAGTATACCGGCGAATGTCCGTTCAGCGCCTTGTCGATTTTTTCCGCCGCTTCGGGCGTCAGATGACATTCGGCGATGTAGGCCGTGACGTCGTGTCCCTTCTGTCCCCATGCGAATGCGCCGTGGGCGAAAAGGACGCAGGAAAAGAGAATAAGCAGCTTTTTCATTTATATTCGGGATTTGTGTTGCGGGCGGATCGGTTGTCAGTGGTTCATCGTTGCGAGGAACTCCTCGTTGGTGTCCGTGAGACTCATCTGTTTCTGGAGGAATTCCATCGCTTCGACGGGATTCATGTCCGAGAGGTATTTGCGCAGCACCCACGTACGGTTCATCACGTCGCGCGGCAGCAGCAGGTCTTCGCGGCGCGTACCCGATGCGATGACGTCCACGGCCGGATATACGCGCTTGTTGGCGAGCTTGCGGTCGAGCTGAAGCTCCATGTTGCCCGTACCCTTGAACTCTTCGAAGATCACTTCGTCCATCTTCGACCCGGTGTCGATCAGGGCCGTGGCGATGATCGTCAGCGAACCTTTCTCCTCCGTGTTACGGGCTGCGCCGAAGAAACGCTTGGGTTTGTGGAGCGCGTTGGCGTCCACGCCGCCCGAAAGCACCTTGCCCGACGCCGGCTGCACCGAGTTGTAGGCGCGCGCCAGACGGGTTATCGAGTCGAGGAAGATCACCACGTCGTGACCGCACTCTACCATGCGTTTAGCCTTGTCCAGTACCATTTCGGCCACCTTCACGTGACGCGAAGCCTGTTCGTCGAAGGTCGATGCCACGACTTCGGCCTTGACGTTGCGCGCCATTTCCGTAACCTCTTCGGGGCGTTCGTCGATCAGCAGTACGATCATGTATACTTCGGGATGGTTGTCGGCGATGGCGTTGGCGATAGCCTGCAGCAACACGGTCTTACCGGTCTTGGGCTGCGCCACGATCAGGGCGCGCTGGCCTTTGCCGATGGGCGAAAAGAGGTCCACGACGCGGGTGGAGAGGTTGTTGTGTCCGTTTCCCGTCAGACAGAACTTCTCGCTAGGGAAGAGCGGCGTCATGAATTCGAACTGTACGCGGTCGCGGATGTATTCGGGCGCCAGCCCGTTGATTTCGTTCACGCGGACCAGCGGGAAATATTTCTCGCCCTCCTTCGGCGGACGGATCGCTCCGTTCACGGTGTCGCCGGGCTTGAGTCCGAAAAGCTTGATCTGCGACGGCGAAACGTAGATGTCGTCGGGCGAGTTCAGGTAGTTGTAGTCCGCCGAACGCAGGAATCCGTAACCGTCGGGCATGATCTCCAGCACGCCCTCGCCTTCGATTTCTCCGGCGAAGTCGTCCTTGGTAATCACCTCCTCCTCTAACGGCCGGGGTGCGGGAGTCTCTTCCGCCTGAGTCTGCCCCTGAGCCGCCTGTGCGGATTCTTGCTCTTGTCCCTGCTCCTGCTTGGGCTTGCGGCCGCGCCGCTTGGGCTCCGGCTGAGCGGCTGTTTCCTGCACGGGCTTCGCCGCAGGTTCGTTCTGCGCGCCATTCGTCGGGAACTCCAGTTCGGCGGGCATTTCCGGTGTCAGCGCCGTTTGCGGCTGTACCGGTGCGGTGTTCTCCGCCTTGGTCATGCGCGGCCTGCGTCCCCGCGGTTTCGCGGGCGCAGCCGGAGCTTCCGCTGCCATCGGTTCCGGTTCCGCCGCTGGCGTCTCGGCCGTTTTCGCAGCCGCTTCTGCCACGGCTGTTTCAGGCGTGGTCACGGCCGGAGTTTCCGCCGCGGGCGTTTCTTTCTTTCGTCCTCGCTTGCCTTTATTCTCTGCGGGGATCTCCTGTGCGGAACCTCCGGTGATCTTTTCAATCAGTTCGCGCTTCTTTACCATGACGTCTTCGATGCCGAGAGCTTTGGCGATTTCGCGCAGTTCGGCGAGACTTTTCCCTTCGAGCGCTTTCAAATCCTGCATATATTTCTATTTCAAAGTGATTTTTTCGAAAATCCCGGCGGTCGCCGGGCGTGTTGGAATTCGCCTGCAAAGATAGTGCATTATTTCGAAATTCAAAATAAAAAGTTGCTGTTCACCTCTTTCCGTCCGACCTTTTCACCATAATTCGGGAGCCGCCGCTCCGAAAATCCCCATTATTGGCGATTGCGCCGTTCGGAAAATACCCGCATCTTTGTACCGAACAAATAATTCAGCCATTCGCGTTGTTTGTATTGTTAATGTTTGTGTGTGCGAAACCTCCCGGCTTTTCCAAGGCCGGGAGGTTTTTTTGGGGGGGGGTAAGGGTGTTTCGGACGGGGAGCGGAAAATGCGCGGTCCGGAGGGCGGTTATTCGCTGCGCCGCAGGTCCCATTTGTTGTTGACGCCGATGACGGCCTTCACCAGATCGTCGCCGTATACCCGCATGTTCGAGTAGGTCTGCCCGTAAGTCATCGTGGCGTTCCCGGCTCCGGCGAAGTCCATCAGGACGATACCGGCGTTTCCGCGGAAGTCCTTCCGGTTCAGTTTGTCCGCCGTGTATCTGTTATACAGGTTGGCGCAGTAGTCGTAATCCCCCACGGCCCCGAACAGGCTGATGCCCGATACGCTGCAGTGCGCCGTGTCGTAACAGCTTACGTAGTTCATGCACCAGCGCGTGACGTCCGTCACGCCGTACGTGTAGGCGATGCACTCGTCGATCGCGGCGTACTTGCTCACGCCGTCCGACGAGCCGTTCTTGATGTTGTACAGGTCATTGACCTTGATCGGCGCCGTTTCGCCCGTATTGCCGTGGAGCGTGGTCTCGAACACGACCTTGTCGTGCGTCCAGTTCAGGTAGGCGCCCAGATACCGGCCGCCGTTGGCGGACTTGTAGTCTTCGCGGATCATGAACAGGATCTTGCCGCGGGCGTCGGCCAGCGTCATCCGGGGATGGAAATCGGCGATGTGTCCGCTGCAGTGCGACTTTATCAGGTCTACGACGCTCTTGTCCCAGCCCGTTTTTCCGGTGCCGCTGGTGTTCTCGTATTTCATGTGTATCAGCACCGTCTCGTCGGGATGCTCGTTCAGGAAGTTCACGAAGCGGTCGAGCAGGTGCGAGAGCATGAAGGGCGGCAGCTCCTGCCGCCCGGAACCGCCCGGCGTGTAGCCGCCGCGGGTCGGGTCGCCCAGCGCGGCGATGCCGTGATGAATCGGAAGGTCCTGCAGCGAGCTGCCCGACGCCGACGGACGCAGGTCGAACATGCGGACACCGGCCGCCAGCTGTTCCTCGATCGAAAGTTCCTGCGCCTTGATGATCTTGGTTACGTTCATGTAGCCGAATACGACGTTTTGCAGCCATTTGAAATGATACCTTTCGCCGGGCATGCCGCTCTTGTATTCATAATGCGAGCCGTACATCGTGCATGCGTCGTGCGATCCGGGCATGGATACCTGCGACAGGTGGACGTTGTCGGGCAGGTATTTCATCCAGTCGGAATAGTCCTCCGCGATCTGCTGCGCCTGCTTCTGCATGTCGCCGATCGTGAACGAATAGCGATGCCCGGCCCTGAGCGTCGCCTGAGTCGTGTAACTGTAGGTTTTCCCCTCCGTCGTGACGGCCGTCAGCGTCAGTCCCCGAATGTCCTGCGGCAGCAGGAACGCCGTGACCACGATCTTCGATCTGGCGGCGATCCGGATGTAAGGCTCCTCTCCCGTCAGCATGTGGAGCGCCAGCACTTTGGAGCTTCTGTCCTCAATGACGGCGGCCCGATGCGTTTCGATGTCGAACGTGAAGGCCCCGGCCACCGGATCGTTTTCGCTCGACAGGACGAGCTTCTGAACCTCGGCCGCTTCCGAAAATCGTACGTCTGCCGTGACGGTGGTCATCAGCGGGCGGAACGAGAACGGCACCTCTGCGCCGCGCTCCACACCTTTCGTACATGCCGCCATGTAGGCGTACTGCATGTTGCATTCGCCGTTGTTGCAGGTCTGTACGGCCGGAATCGCCGTTACGATGATCGAACCGCTGTTGGTCTGTACGGCGTCGGCCGGGTAAAACGCATAAAAGTCGTAATGCGAGTCGCTGCCCCATGCCATTCCCGTGTCGCTCAGGTCGGCTTCGCTTTCGGTCGCGCCCGACACGGTGACCTCCACTTCGGCCCACTGCGGAGTCGTCTGCGGACTGATGATTCCCACCCGGTCGCCGGTGCGCCAGTAAATCGGGAAATAACCGTCGGTAAGGGGACCGTAGGCCGTGCGGGTTTCGCTTTCCTGTCCGGACGTCTCGTCGTTGCCGATCGCAAGACGGCAGCTGACGGCGTCGCCTCCGGCCGCCGTCTTTCCGGGGCCGGGCTGTTCCGTCGTATCCTTTCCGCAGCCGGACAGCAGTCCTGCGAGTATCAACAGGCGGAAAATAGGTTTATGTGTCATGGTGTCTGGTTTGAATTGGTGTTCGGTCAATACTCGCAGTCGTCTGCATAATCCGCTGAACTCGGACCCAGTTCGCCGCCGTGGGGCTGGGAGATCGCGAATCCCGCTTCCGTCCTGACCGTGAGTATCTCCAGTTCCGGCTTTGTGTAAGCTGCTTTCATCAGATAGGTATTTTTACAACTGAATCGGGACGGCTGTCACCTCCGTCCCGATAGCTGGATTTCTTGTCGCCGAAGCTATTCGACCGTGTAGGTGAAGTCCGCGAACTCGACGTGGTAGGCGCCGCCCGTACTCAGTATCTTGAGCATGATCCGCTGTCCGTTCGTGACCGTGAACGTGTGGGTCTGAACTCCCGACTTGCATTTCCTGTCGTTGCCGTTCAGAATGTTATTCCGGTCGCGGAGCCAAACTTCCGTAATCGGGCCGTTGCCCGTTACGCCGATCCGATATTTTATATTCACCAATGCCCGGTTGGTCGCTACTTCAAAGGATATTTTCACGGTTTTCGAACCGTCGCACTGGATCGGAGCCGTCACGAACGCGCCGTTGTTGTCGTCGTTGAATCCTGCCGGAACCTGCAGCTGGATGCGGTTCTTCTTGAGTTTGTCGTCGTCGTTCTTGTCATTCTTAAGCTCTCCGCGGTAGAAGTACCAGCCGTCGAAGATTCCGTCGGGATCGTACTGGGGATCGACGAAATAGAATCCGTTGTCCTTCCACGTCCCGGTGCCGTACTTCTTGTCGACCGCGTCGGGTACCCCGATCGTGACCGTCTTGCTGTTGCACGGTACGCTCATCGTATAGTGGTGGTTGCGCTTCAGGCCGGCGAGGGTGAACGACTTGTCCGAATAGGTCAGTCCGTCGGCGGTCATGACCTGCACGTTCATCGTCGAATGGATGCTTACGGGCAGCAGTCCGATCGTAAACTCCTTCCGGTCCGTGGGAATGGTGATCGAATTGGTTACCGACGATGCGGTGAAGTTGCCCAGACGGTCGATCGTGCCCGCGGTCGGCATTACGTCGCCGCTGGTGCTGATGATGATCTTCTTGGGCGTCTCGTTGCTTTCCAGTCCGAGACTCATCCTGATGCGTGCCATCAGCGGCCGGAAGGTGAAGTTGACGGGCAGCACCGTCGAATCCTCGTTGATTTCGAACGGGGTCTCCCAGACGTTCGTGTACATGAAGTCGTAGTCGGCCAGATTCTCCGTACAGTAGGATGTGCCCCACGTGTGGTTGAAGACCTTGTTTACGGCGTCGAACGTGGCTCCGCAGCTGTACGGATAGTGTGCCGCCGCCAGCGAGTAGCTGCCTACGGGCACGTCGCCGGTAAAGGTGGTTGTGGCGCCCGTTTTGTCGGCCGTGAATTCGAACTTCTGCGTCGTGGAGCCGTTGTAGAGGAATACGGCGACTTTGTCGCCCTGCACCCAAGTCGTCTCCGTGCCGTCTACGGCGGTGCGGGTTTCGCCGGCGACCGCATCCTCTGGAATGGTTACCTGAATGTATTTCGCCTCTGCCGGAGCCGTCGCAGTCTCTTCCTTGCTGCATGCGCTCATGCCGGCTGCGGCGAGCATCGCTATAACGAATAGTTTTTTCATAAGGCTTTTTGTTTTGAACGTTAATATTCGGAGCTTCGGACCACTATTCGTAATCGTCGTAGGAGAGCGATCGCGTACCTCCCAGTTCACCGCCGCCGGTTCCCGGCTCGATGTCGCTGCTTACGGCAAATCCTTTTTCGACGCGCACGGAGATCTGGACCAGCTCCGGTGCTTCGTAGGGCATTGATTGTTTTTTCATGGTCATTGCTTTTTTTAATTGATGAGTGTGGCGTTGATTTTATCTGTTCGTGCGTTTCCGATTCGTGCGGATCAGGCCCTTACGCAGAGTACCCTTACGCGGAACGTCTCTTCGTCCCTGCGGAGCTGCACCTCCACCACGGCCGTCCGCCGCCCGGTCCGGTGCAGTTCGCGGAGCTGGGTTTCGATCCTCTGCTCCTCCGCCTGCGGGAGCTGCTGCATGATCCAGAGGCTCTGCCGGCGGGGAGCGTACACGCGCACCCTCCCCTCCTCCAGATATGCCAGCAGGTGATGCGCCGCCCCGGAGGGCGTTTCATTCGTGACGGTTGCTGCGGTCCGGGACATGAATCGGTCGTTTTCGGGGGTTATTCCACGATGACGGCGCGGTTCAGCTCCGGCTCGGCAAAACGGTTGTTCGTATCGCCTTCGGCCTTCTTGATCAGGCGTTCGGGCGCGATGCCGTATTTGTTCTTCAGCAGGTCGTAGACATACTCCATCCGCTGTTCGCTCAGACGCTGGTTCAGCTCTTTGCTGCCCGTGGCCTTGTCCGCCGAACCGATCAGCGTGAAGGTCTTCTCCTTGTCGGCCTTCATGGCGTTCCTGACATAGAATTCGAGGTTCGTCAGCTCCTTGCTGTCGAGCGTGGCCTTGCCGATCTTGAAGAAGAGCGCTACGGGCGATGCGGCGACCTTCTCCTCTGCTACGACCTTGGGCGGCATGTTGCGCAGCTTCTCGTTCTCGTCGCTGAGCGCCGTGTTTTTCGATGCGAGGTCGTTGTTGTTCTCTTCGAGACGCCTGATCCGGTCGAGGTAAGGCGTGAAATCCACCGCCTGCGGTTTCGAGGCGCGTGTGAATCCGCGGCGGTTGAATTTGTACGCCAAACCTGCGGTGACCGAAAGCATTCCCTCTCCGATGCGGCCGCCCGATACGCCGTCGAAACGCTGGTTTACCAGCAGACAGCGCGCTTCGAGCGTGAGGTCGAGCGCCTTGCACAGACGCACGACGTTCAGCAGGCCGACGTCGAATCCGATTTCGTTGTCATGGGTGTCGTTGCCGTAGGAGCGGGCCCAGCCCACGCCGGCGAAAGGCACGAAGTTCCACGTGCGCTCCTCCTTGTAGCCGCCCACGGCGTTCGAGAAGTTCCACAGAGCGTCCGCATGCAGATACGACACGCCGAACTTCTCCTCAAACCAGTCGCCGTCCTGCTTTTTCGCGTACATGGTTCCGGCGGTGGTCCGGCCTTTGGCCTGCAGGCCGGTGTACCCGACGCGCGCGCCGATCGAGGGGGTGAACCATTTGCCGACGTGAATGTCCAGCGCCGGAGCCAGCCGTTTGCCGAATTTTCCCTGAGAGTCGTGCTCGCCGAAATAGAGGTTTATACCTCCGGCGATGCCGACGAAGATGTTGTCGGAGAGCCGGTTGGTTTCGTAGGGGCCGCGTACGACGCGGTTTTGCGCATCCCGGTTGCCGTTCTCCTGCGCCGAAGCGCCGCCGCAGACGAGGGCGAATAATGCAATGAGGTAGAGACGTTTCATTTTTTAATGTTTATTGGTGATTGATGTGTCGTTCCGTCGGTCCGGCCGCAGGCAGGTATGTGTGCGGCTATTTGGCCCGGTTGCGCGCGGAGAGCGCCGGGGAGTCGAGTTCGTCGATATGGATATTGGAAAGATATTCGCGCGTCAGCGATTCGTACTGCTTGTTGGCCTTGTATAAAGGCTGCATGACATGGCGGTTCTCGCACGACCAGAAGCCGTTCGTGACCTCGTGCATTCCGCCCTCCAGCCGCAGCGTCAGGTCGTAGAGCGTCGGCCGCAGGTTGCGATTCCATTCATAGTAGGTCCTTCCCGACTGGATGATGCAGGTCGCATAGTCGGTTTTGGCGGCGAGTTCGCGCAGGACCCGGCGGTACATGTAGGTGTCCGCGCCCGGATTCAGACATGCCGCCATCAGTTCGCGGCTCTTCATGGGAGGGGCGCCGGCTTCCGACGCCTTGCGGAGTGCGAGCAGAATCTTTACTGCCCATAAAATCTTAAGTGAAAGTGTCAATTTGTACCAGCCTTTTAGTCAGATAGTTACACTGCGTCTCCGAGACCCCTTACTGTAAATAATGGGTCTTGTTCGTGTAAAACGCTGGTTGTCAGATGCTAAATGGCAGATTCGGACACAATTGCGGGAGAAAAAATCGAATGCGGTGTCCGGATTTTCGATTTTTTAAACAAGGGACGGGTTATTACGCTAAAAGTCAATTAATTAGCTGTGATGCGTAAATTTTTTTGCATGAAATGTTTGGTTGTGATTATAAATAATCCTATTTTTGCCGATGACGGGAAATGATTATAAAACAATTGTTTACGTTCCGAAGACCCATTATTTACAGTAATGGGCCTTGTTTCTCGCTTCTGCAAAATTTTTTCCTGATACCAGAAAAATCCGAACGCTGCCTGAATCGGCCTGATCGTTACAGGTTGATGATTTTCCGATTGGCCTTGTCGATGACGTCGTGATCGAGCTGCGCCAGATAGATGCGCGTCGTTCGTTCGGAGGTGTGCCCCATGCCGGCGCTGATGACCGTCAGCGGCGTGCCGCAGTCGCGTGCCAGCGTCGCCCATGAATGGCGTGCCGCATAGAATGTCAGCGGTTCGGAAATTTCCAGCATCGCGCCGATCTTCCGGATGAATTTGTTCAGTTCGCGCTGCTGCTGACGGTAGGCGCGGTAACTGTCGTCGCGGGCGAGCACGGGCAGTATATAAGGCGAATCGCTGTCGTAGCGGTCGATGATGCGCTGCAGGGGCGGTTCGATGCGCAGCGTGAGCGTCTGGCCGGTTTTCTTTCGTTTGTATGTCAGCACACCGTCGCTGATGTCGCTTTTTCGCAGATAGATCATGTCCACGAACGACATGCCGCGGGTGTAGAAGCTGAACATGAAGAGGTCGCGCGCCAGCGCATATTTCGGATGCAGTTCTGACAGGTCGGCGTCGCTGATCCGCCTGAGCGTTTCGCGCGGCAGCGCGCGCTTGCGGGTCGCCACCTGCCTGATATGCCTGCGGTAGAACGGATTGCCGCGGGATGCGATGAAGCTGCCCCTGTCCGCGGCCTTGTTGTAGACGGCCCGCAGGTAGCGCATGTGGAACACGACGCTGTTTGTCCCCAGTCCTCTTGCCAGAAGCCATCGTTCGTAACGTTCGAGCCATTCGGCGGTAAATTGTTCGGGCAGCAGTTTGCGGCCGTTCATGTATTTGACGAGCATGCGGTATGCCGTCAGGTAGTTTGCGGCGGAACCGTCTCTTCCCGTTTGTTCGCACTCGGCGACGTGGAGTGCGAAGCAGGACATGAAATCGGGGGGCGTTTTACTGCGGGGCTGCCCCGTGAATGCGGGCCGCCCCGTAAACGTGTGTCGGTGCATGCCGACTGAATCCGGTGAATACGTCATAGAATAGAATTTTGTGTGAAATCGTGCACAAGATAGAAAACCGCAAATCAAAGGCCGCACGATGCCTGCGAAGATTTGCGGAAACGGAGACCCGCTCGGCCTCCGGGCACAGTTCCGGGAACGGGAAAGACCACGGACGGGTCCGGCTGTGCGCTTGGAAAGAATGATCGGAATGTAAAAAGATCGAAAAGTTGCTTTCTGTTATTTTACTAACGGCGGCCGTGCGGATAATATTGCACCCTTCCCGGTGTCCGAACAGCGTATTGAGAACCTGTGCGTTGGCCTTTTGCAGATGCCGGGCTGCTTCTCCGTGCGCTTTTTCGCTGTCCGGCGGCTCCCGGCGGTTGGAATCCCGGTGCTAAAACGGGCGGGACGTTATGGGTCTCGCCCGTTTTTTGTTTGTGTGGGCGGCGCCCCGGATCTGTCCGCTGCGATGACGCGGCCTTGCCTCCGGGATGCGGGGACATATGATTTTCGGACAAAATGGTTTTTAATTTTTTTTCAAAAAAAATCGCAATCCCCTCTTTTTCTGCCGCCCTGCCGACCGCCGTCCTGCCACCTTGCCGCCCTGCCACCTTGCCGCCCTGCCACTTTGCCGTCCTGCCACTTTGCCGTCCTGCCACTTTGCCGCCTTGCCGCCCTGCCACTTTGCCGCCCTGCCACTTTGCCGCCCTGCCACTTTGCCGTCCTGCCACTTTGTCCGGCCGTCTTGCCGCCCGCCGTCTTGCCGCCCGCTGCCTTGTAGCCTGCCGCCCGCTGCCTTGCCACCTTGCCGTCCTGCCGCCTTGCCGCCCGCCACCCGCTGCCCTGCCGACTCGCCCGAACGGCGCATGCCGTTTCCTCGCCCTCCGCTCGGTCCGGGGAAAATCCGCCTGCGGTGAAACTCCGTTTTTTGCATGACCTGACACGTGCGGCAACAAAAAAACGACCCCGTCGAGGGTCGTTTTCATCGTGTCGCGTCTCCGGTCAGCCGCAGATATAGACGCATCCGTAGACCGCGGCGGCGGTCCTCTACAAGCAATTCCGTCCTCTACAGGCAGTTCCGCCGTCTGCTGGAGCTGGTCGCCGAAGCCCGCGAAGCCGGCGTGGACATCGGTAATCACGACCTGCTGGATTTCGCCCGTTACGACTCCCTGCTGAAAATATGCGCCCTGCCGCAGCGGCTCGGCGAATTGTCCGGCCGGTTGATCTGACGGGGCGTTTTGCGCTTTTTGTTTCTGTCGTTATCGGATTTGAACGAGAAAAGCCCTGCGTATCGTCGATACACAGGGCTTTTGCACGTTTGCCCTCTTTCGCAGGGCTTTATGAGCGGGAAACGGGGGTCGAACCCGCGACCCTCAGCTTGGGAAGCTGATGCTCTACCACTGAGCTACTCCCGCATTTCGGAGTACAAATATACTCCGCATTTTTCGATTTTTCAAGGTTTCGGGGCGGTAAATTTACCTTTACGCCACGATTTTTTTCAGCGATGCGAGGTTTTTCGCATTTTTGAGACTGCGGCCTTCGGGCGTGTAAAGGTAATCGAGACGGTCGCCGAAATGCGCTTCCACCTTGTTGCGCACGACCTTCATCGTGCTGTTCACCAGTCCGTTCTGCTCGGTGAACGGTTCGTCCACGATGGCCAGTCCCGCCGGCAGCCAGCGTTCGGGGAACTCCCCGCCGAATACGCCGCCGGCCCGGTAACGGTCGATTTCGCCGCCGAGGATCTCCGCCGCCGTCTCCGCCCGCTTTTCGCCCGCGATCCCGCGGCTGTCCAGCTCCCGCCGCAGCGCTTCGCGGTTCGGCACGACGATGGCACCCGTAAACGGACTCTGGTTGTTGTGTATGATGATCTGGTCGATGTAGGGCGATTTGTCCACGATCGCCTCCTCCATTCCTTCGGGGCTGTATTTCTCTCCGTCCGAAGCGATCAGCAGGCTTTTGAAGCGGCCCAGCACATAGAGGAAGTCGTCCTTCGAGACATACCCCATGTCGCCCGTGTGCAGCCATCCGTCGCGGACGGTCTCGGCCGAAGCTTCGGGATTCTTCCAGTAACCGGCCATTACGTTTTCGCCGCGGATCACGATTTCGCCCTTTTCCCCGCGCGGCACCTCCCGGCCCGCTTCGTCCACGATTTTCAGGTCGAGCGGAATCAGGATTTTGCCCGACGAGCCGAAACGGTGCCAGTGGTATTTGGGCGAATTGGTCGAGATGACGGGCGTGGCCTCCGAAAGTCCGTATCCCTGAAACATCGGAATGCCGATGGCGTAGAAGAACCGCTGCAGCTCCGCGTCGAGCAGCGCGCCCCCGCCCACGAAGAAGCGCAGGCTTCCGCCGAAGGCTTCGCGCACCTTGCGGAACAGCACGGCGTCGAACAGCCTGACCGCAGGCCACAGCAGGACGCGCCAGCCCTGCCCCCGGCCGTAGCCGTCCTTATTATATAGGTAGGCCGTGCGGAGCGCCAGATTGAACAGCCGCTCCGTGAAGCGGCCCTTGGCGCGGATCGAACCCTCGATGTTCTTGCGGAAATTCTTGGCCAGCGCCGGCACCGACAGCAGGAAGTGCGGGCGCACTTCGCGGATATTCTGCGGAATGTTCTTGAGCGTCTCCATCGGCGTCGCGCCGACCTGCACCGTCGCCACCGTGGCGCCGCATGCGATCATGATGTAGAACCCCACGACGTGCGCGAAGCAGTGGTCCAGCGGCAGTATGATGAGCGTCCGGAACGACGACGGAATGTCGATGCGCGAGAGCGACTGCTCGACGTTGGCCGTGTAGTTGCGGTGCGTCAGCACGACGCCCTTGGGATCGGCCGTGGTGCCCGACGTGTAGGTGATCGTCGCATAGTCGTCGTTCCCGATCCCCTGCCCGATGGCGAGGAACTCCTCGCGGTGCTTCGACAGGTAGTCGCGGCCCAGCCTGCGGAGCGTTCCCAGCGCGGTTTCGCCCGGCTCCAGCGGTATGTGGCCTATGACGATGATATGCTTGACTTCGGGCAGCTCGGCGCGTATGCGGCGGATTTTCGGCAGCTGGTATTTCGATACGAACAGCGCTTTCACTTCGGCGTGGCGCATGCGGAACAGCAGGTCGTTCGACTCTTCGAGCTTGACCGACAGCGGCACGCTGACCGCCCCGGCGTAGAACATGCCCAGCTCCGAGACGATCCATGCGTTGGACCCTTCGGCCAGTATGGCGACTTTGTCCTTGGGGCGAATCCCGATCGCTGCCAGTCCGGCCCCGGTCTCCAAGGCCAGCTCCTTGGTCTCGGCGTAGGTCGTAGGCTCGAACGCCCGGTGTTTCTTCTCCAGCAGGAATGTCTTGGCGCCGTATTTCTCCACGGAGCCTTCGAACAGGTCGATGATGGTCTTCTTCATGGTCGGTTCGTTTAGTCCATTTTCAATACGGCGAGGAATGCCGACTGCGGCACCTCCACGTTGCCGATCTGGCGCATGCGCTTCTTGCCCTTCTTCTGTTTTTCGAGCAGCTTGCGCTTGCGCGAGATGTCGCCGCCGTAGCACTTGGCCGTCACGTCCTTGCGCACGGCCTTCACCGTCTCGCGGGCGATGATCTTGGCGCCGATGGCGGCCTGTATGGCGATGTCGAACTGCTGGCGCGGGATCAGCTCCTTGAGTTTCTCGCACATCTTGCGTCCGAAGTCGTAGGCGTGGTCCGTATAGGTGAGCGACGAAAGCGCGTCGACCGGTTCGCCGTTGAGCAGGATGTCCAGCTTGACGAGCTTCGACGGCTGGTATCCCGTGCGGTGGTAGTCGAACGACGCATAGCCTTTCGAAATGCTCTTGAGCTTGTCGTAGAAGTCGAAGACGATCTCCGAAAGGGGCATGTCGAAGTTGATCTCCACGCGGTCCTGCGTGATGAAGGTCTGGTTTTTCATCACGCCGCGCTTGTCGATGCAGAGTTTGATGACGTTGCCCAGAAATTCGGACTTGGTGATGATCTGCGCGAGGATATAGGGTTCCTCGATCTTGGCGATCTTGGTCACTTCGGGCAGTCCCGACGGGTTGTGCACCTCCACCACGTCGCCCTGCGTCGTGGTGATGCGGTACGACACGTTGGGCACGGTCGTGATGACGTCCATGTCGAATTCGCGGTAGAGGCGCTCCTGAATGATCTCCATGTGGAGCAGTCCGAGGAATCCGCAGCGGAATCCGAATCCCAGCGCCAGCGAACTCTCCGGCTCGAATGTCAGCGACGCGTCGTTCAGCTGGAGTTTCTCCAGCGACGCGCGCAGGTCTTCGTACTGGTCGGCTTCGACGGGATAGACGCCCGCGAAGACCATCGGCTTCACGTCCTCGAATCCGGCGATCGCTTCCCGCGCGGGGTTCGTCACCGTCGTAATCGTGTCGCCGACCTTCACGTCCGACGAGGTCTTGATGCCTGAGCAGATATACCCCACGTCTCCGGCCTTGATCTCGTCGCGGGGCTGCATCTTGAGTTTCAGCACGCCCACCTCGTCGGCGTCGTACTGACTGCCCGTGTTGAAGAACTTCACGTGCTCGCCTTTGCGGATCCGGCCGTTGAAGACGCGGTAATAGGCGATGATGCCGCGGAACGGATTGAACACCGAGTCGAAGATCAGCGCCTGCAGCGGTGCGTTCTCGTCGCCCTCAGGAGCCGGGATGCGCTGTACGATCGCTTCGAGCACCTCCTCGACGCCCAGCCCCGTCTTGCCCGACGCCAGCAGGATGTCCTCGTCCTTGCAGCCGATCAGGTCGATCACCTGATCCTTGACCTCGTCGATCATGGCCGAATCCATGTCGATCTTGTTCAGTACGGGGATGATTTCGAGGTCGTGCCCCACGGCCAGATAGAGGTTCGATATGGTCTGTGCCTGAATGCCCTGCGTGGCGTCCACCACCAGCAGCGCGCCTTCGCACGAGGCGATGGCGCGCGAAACTTCGTACGAGAAGTCCACGTGTCCCGGAGTGTCGATCAGGTTGAGCGTATACAGCTGTCCGTCGCGGGCCTTGTATTCCATCTGGATCGCGTGGCTCTTGATGGTGATGCCCTTTTCGCGTTCGAGGTCCATATCGTCGAGCACCTGCGCCTGCATTTCGCGCTGGTTCAGGGTGTTGGTTTTTTCCAACAGACGGTCCGCCAATGTGCTCTTTCCGTGGTCGATGTGGGCTATGATGCAAAAATTGCGTATGTTCTTCATATATTCATCTAAAAATGTGTGCAAATATACGAATTATTTTGGATTTCCGGGGATGCGTCCGCCCTGCCCCGCCGGAAAATCGTGCGAACCTGATTTCTCCTTTTCGTCGCGCCGGTACCGCCCCGCTTTTCCGGCCCGTCCCGGCAATCAGCGATCCCTTTTGCGATTGCCCTCGGCTTTCGCTATCTTTGCAGCCGCAAACACCGTTTCCGCATGAATACCGTATCGAAATACCTTTCGCTGGTGAAGTTCGCCCATACGATCTTCGCCATGCCTTTCGCCGCCGTCGGCTTCGTCTACGCCTATGCGACGCTGCCTGCCGGGGCGCACGACGCGGCGTGGTGGCTCACGCGCGCGGTGCAGGTCCTGCTCTGCATGGTCTTCGCCCGCAATACGGCCATGGGCTTCAACCGCTGGGCCGACCGTCGCATCGACGCCGAAAACCCCCGCACCGCGGGCCGCGAAATCCCCGCCGGCGTGATTCCGGCCCGGCATGCCCTCCGCTTCGTGGCGGTCAATGCCCTGCTGTTCATCGCCGCCGCTTCGACGATCAACCTGCTGACGGCCCTGCTGTCACCCGTGGCGCTGTTCATCATTCTGTTCTACAGCTACTGCAAACGCTTTACCGCGCTGGCCCATCTGGTGCTGGGGCTTTCGCTCGGCATCGCGCCCGTCGGGGCCTATATCGCCGTCACGGGGCGTATCGCCCTCGAACCCTGCATCCTCTCGCTGCTGGTGATGACGTGGTGCGGCGGCTTCGACATCATCTACGCCCTGCAGGACGCCGCCTTCGACCGCGAAAGGGGCCTGCACTCCATTCCCGCGCGCTTTTCGGCCCGCACGGCGCTGGCGTTGAGCTGCGGTCTGCACGCTGTGAGCGTCGCCGCCCTGTTGTGGTTCGCCTCCTGCTGCCCCGGTTCGGCGTGGTTCTGGACCGGAGCCGGGATTTTCACGGGCCTGCTGGTGCTCGAACACCTGCTCGTGACGCCCTCGCGCCAGCGCAATATCGGCATCGCTTTCGGCACGCTCAACGGCCTTGCGAGCCTCACGCTGGCCGCCGGAATAATCGTGGATTTGCTCAAATAAACCAAATAGCTTATATTTGCAACTTCAATCAGGTAAAAGTTAGGATAAAATGCTGAGCAGACAAATCGCACAAAAGCTTCGGGGCTACGAAACCCCTTTCTATCTCTATGATACGGCGCTGTTGCGCCAGACCCTCGAAAGCGTAGTCTACGAGTCCAAAAAGTACGGCTACAAGGTGCATTACGCCATCAAAGCCAACTACGACGACCATCTGCTGGCTATTATCCGTGAATACGGGCTGGGCATCGACTGCGCGAGCGGCAACGAGCTGCGCAAGGCCGTCGAAGCCGGATTCGACCCCAAGGGTATCGTTTACGCCGGTGTCGGCAAGCGCGACAAGGAGCTTCGCTACGCCATCGGACAGGAGATCATGGCGATCAACTGCGAATCGATCGAGGAGCTGGAACTCGTGGACCGGCTTGCGGGCGAGGCCGGCAAGAAGACCGACGTGGCGCTGCGCATCAACCCCGACATCGACCCCAAGACCAATCACTGCATCGATACCGGTCAGGCCGACAGTAAGTTCGGGATTTCATATGAAGAAGTGCTTGAGCATGCCAAGGAGATCAAGTCGCTCAAGCATATCAATATCGTAGGCATCCACCTGCATATCGGTTCGCAGATCCGCGAGCTGCATGTGTTCGAGAACATGTGCAACAAGGTGAACGTCATCGTCGAGAACCTCGAAAAGCTGGGCTTCTCGTTCCGCTTCGTCGATGTCGGCGGCGGCTTGGGCGTCAATTACGACGTGCCTGAGAACGAGCCTATTCCCAACTTCGCGTCACTCTTCTCGATCGTGCACAACCACCTCGCCGTCGGCGACCGCGAAGTGCATTTCGAGTTCGGCCGTTCGATCGTCGCCGAGTGCGGCGAGCTGATTACGACGGTGCTTTTCAACAAGACCACCGCCACGGGCCGCAAGCTGGTGATCGTCGATGCCAGCATGACCGAGCTGATCCGCCCTGCGCTCTACGGTTCGTACCACAACATCGAAAACATCACCTCGGAAGACGAGGTGCGCGAAAAGTACACCATCGTCGGCACGGCCTGCGAATCGACCGACGTATTCGACGAAAACGTCACGCTCCGCAAGACCCGCCGCGGCGATCTGCTGACCCTCAAGTCGGCCGGGGCCTACGGCATGTCGATGGCGTCGCGCTACAACCTCCACGACCTTCCGGGCGCGGTTTACAGTGACGAAATCCGGTAGCCGGGCTGTCTGTAACCCGAACCGCCGAACGCTCCCGAACCGAACCGGACGTCAATCCGCCGAATTCGCATTATGTGGCTGACCCTCGCCTTCACCTCCGCCGCGCTGCTGGGCTTTTACGATGCGGCCAAGAAGCAATCCCTCACGGGGAATGCGGTGCTTCCGGTGCTGTTGCTCAACACCCTCTTCTCGGCGCTTTTCCTGCTGCCGATGATCGTCTCGGCCGAGTGCGGCTTCGGATGGTTCGACGGCACGATACTGGCCGCCACTTCGGGTACGCTCCGGGCACACGGACTGGTGCTGCTTAAAGCGGTCATCGTCCTCACTTCGTGGATTTTCGGCTATTTCGCCATGAAGCACCTGCCGATTACCATCGTCGGTCCGATCAATGCCACGCGCCCCGTCATGGTGCTTGTCGGCGCCATGCTCATCTTCGGCGAGCGGCTCAACGCCTGCCAGTGGACCGGCGTCGTGCTGACCCTCCTCTCGCTCTTCCTGCTGAGCCGTTCGAGCCGCCGCGAAGGGGTCGATTTCCGTCACAACGTCTGGATACTCTGTATCGCGGTGGCGGCTCTGGCCGCCGTCGTAAGCGGACTGTACGACAAATATATCATGGCGCGCCTCGACCCGGTCTTCGTGCAGGGCTGGTGCAACCTCTATCTGTTCGGCCTGATGTCGGTCGTCGTCGGCATCCTCTGGTGGCCGCGTCGCCGGACGACCACCCCGTTCCACTGGACTTGGGCCATTCCGCTGATCTCGTTCTTCCTCGTGCTGGCCGATTTCGCCTATTTCTACGCCCTGCACCAGCCCGACGCCATGGTCTCCGTCGTGTCGATGGTCCGCCGCAGTTCGGTCGTCGTCTCTTTCCTGTGCGGCGCCGTGCTGTTCCGCGAGCACAACCTCCGCTCCAAAGCCTTCGATCTGGCCTTTATCCTCGTCGGCATGTTCTTCCTCTGGCTGGGGTCGAGGTAACGGCGGCTGTGTCGAAGCGCGGGATTTGCATGTACACCCTTCCGTTTGGGCGCAGACCGGAAGCCGGTCCCGAAACCACCGGTGTCAGAATAAAAAGACAGTCCCGAAGGGCTGTCTTTTTTATTTGCGGTATTGTCGGCTCCGGTCATATCAGCTGCTCAAGCCGGCTGACCGTCTTTGCGATTTCCGCATCCCCCGGCGCATAGTCTTTCAGCGCACCCGCCAGATACTGTTCGTAGGCGTAGAGGTCGATCACGCCGTTGCCTGAGAGGTTGAACAGAATCGTCTTGGGCGTCCCCTCCTCTTTGGCCTGCATGGCTTCGCGGATGGCCGCGGCGATGGCGTGCGTCGATTCCGGCGCCGGGATGATGCCCTCGGTCTTGGCGAAGAGAATGCCTGCGGCGAGGGTCTCGGTCTGCGGCAGCGACTGCGCTTCGACGAGTCCGTCTTTGAGCAGCTGGCTGACGATCGACCCCGCGCCGTGGTAACGCAGTCCGCCCGCGTGGATGTCCGACGGCTGGAAATCGTGCCCCAGCGTATACATCGGCAGCAGGGGCGTGAATCCCGCCACGTCGCCGAAGTCGTACTGGAAACTGCCGCGCGTGAGTTTCGGGCAGCTCGACGGCTCGACCGCCACGATCCGGATTTTTTTGCCTTCCGTGAGGTTCTTGCGCAGGAACGGGAATCCCAGTCCCGCGAAGTTGCTGCCGCCGCCGAAGCATCCGATCACCACGTCCGGCTCGGCGTCGGCCATCTCCATCTGCGCCACGGCTTCCTGTCCGATCACGGTCTGATGCAGGATGACGTGGTTCAGCACGCTTCCCAGACAGTACCGCGTATCTTCGGGGTGTTGCAGCGCCACTTCGATCGCCTCCGAAATGGCCAGTCCGAGGCTTCCCGAACAGTTCGGGTCGCGTTCCAGCGCCGCACGGCCCGATGCCGTGAGCGTGCTGGGCGATGCGATGCACTCGGCGCCCCAAGTGTTCATCATCAGCCGCCGGTAGGGTTTCTGGTCGTAGCTGACCTTGACCATGTAAACCTGCAGGTCTATGCCGAAGTGCTTGGCCGCGAATGCGATCGCCGCGCCCCACTGCCCCGCGCCCGTCTCGGTGGTCAGGCGGCGGATGCCCTGCTTGTAGTTGTAGTAGGCCTGCGGCACGGCGGTGTTGGGCTTGTGCGATCCGGCCGGCGAGACGCTCTCGTTCTTGAAATAGATTTTCGCGGGCGTGCCGAGCGCCTTCTCCAGCCCCGTAGCCCGCACGAGCGGCGTGGGTCTCCATATTTTGTAAATCTCCTGCACCTCTTCGGGAATGTCGATGAACCGCTCCGCGGACATCTCCTGATCGATCAGCTCTTCGGCGAAAATGGCGCTCATCTGCTCTTTGGTTACGGGCTGCTTGGTCGCGGGATGCAGCGGGGGCAGCGGTTTGTTGGGCATGTCGGCCACGATGTTGTACCATTGCGCGGGCATCTGATTCTCGGTCAGGCAGAATTTTTTCGTTTTCATAGTCTTTTTTATTTTTCCGTTTGTTTCGTGAAAGTGCAAAAGAAAAAGCCCGCTGTTTACTCTCTCGTAAACAACGGGCTTGTGGCTGGTATCAGGTTTCAACTATACACGCACGGAGCCGCACTCATTGTCCACGAGAGTCAACGAGCGCCACCACCAAGCCTGTATGTTGAAATTGCGAATCATATTCTTTTCGGCAAATATAACGGGTCCGATCCTTAAATCCAAATTTTTCGGCGGATATTTTCGATACCTACATATATGGCGTCGCTCCCTTTTCCGTGTCCGCCTGCCGAAATGCCGGTCCGAAGCGCCGGCGCGATTTAGTGCGCCAATCTCGACGAGATTAACAATTTTTATGTATCTTTGTTCGATTTTAGCATGCCGTTCCGGACGCTGTGACGGCGGCACTTCCCGCCAAGGCGGGGATTCCGGGGCGGCCGGACCTGCAAACGCGGCCTTCCGGCGCGGGGAAGGCGGTCCGGCATGTTGAACTGCAAGAGGAACATTAAAGCTTTTAATTATGAATATTTCGTATAACTGGCTTAAACGCTATCTCGACACCGATCTTCCGGCCGAAGAAATCGCACGGATACTGACCGACATCGGACTCGAAGTCGAGGGTTTCGAGAAGATCGAGACCGTAAAGGGCGGGCTTCACGGCGTCGTGGTCGGCGAGGTGCTGACCTGCACGGACCATCCCGATTCGGACCACCTGCACCTCACGACGGTCGATGTCGGCGCCGGTGATCCCCTGCAGATCGTCTGCGGCGCGCCCAACTGCCGGGCCGGGCTGAAGGTGCTCTGCGCCACGGTCGGCACGGTGCTCTACCCCGGCGGCGGCGACGAGGAATTCAAGATCAAACGCAGCAAGATCCGCGGCGTGGAGTCGCTCGGCATGCTTTGCGCCGAGGACGAACTGGGCATCGGGGCCTCGCATGACGGCATTATGGAACTTCCGGCCGACGCCCGCGTCGGTATGACGGCCAAAGAATACCTCGGCATCGAGGACGACTACCTGATTGAGGTGGGACTCACCCCCAACCGCGTCGATGCCGCGTCGCATATCGGCGTGGCGCGCGATTTGGCGGCTTACCTCAGGAGTCAGGGCCTGAACGCCGAAGTGAAGATGCCCGACGTCTCGGCCTTCGCTCCCGACAACCATGACCTGCCGGTGACCGTCCGCGTCGAGAACCACGAAGCGGCCCCCCGCTACGCGGGCGTGACGGTGAAGAACTGCAAAATAGGCCCTTCGCCTGAGTGGATGCAGAACTGCCTGCGCGCCGCGGGCATCAACCCCAAGAACAATCTGGTCGATATCACCAACTTCGTGCTCTTCGAGCTGGGGCAGCCCCTGCACGCGTTCGACGCGGCGAAGATCGAAGGCCGCGAAGTCGTGGTCCGCACCTGCGCCGAAGGCACGCCTTTCGTGACGTTGGACGGCGTGGAGCGAAAACTGACGGCCGACGATCTGATGATCTGCTCGGCCGAGCGTCCGATGTGCATCGCCGGAGTCTTCGGCGGACTGGATTCGGGCATCGGCGACACGACGACCGACGTATTTATCGAGAGCGCCTATTTCAATCCCGTGTGGGTGCGCAAGACGGCCAAGCGTTTCGGCCTGAACACCGATTCGTCGTTCCGCTTCGAGCGCGGCGTCGATCCCAACATGCAGGTCTATGCCGCCAAGCGCGCCGCCCTGCTGATGAAAGAGCTGGCCGGGGGCGAGATTTCGAGCGACATTACCGACATCTATCCCAATCCTGTCGAAGACTTCAAATTCGACATCTCCTTCGCCCGCATCGACTCGCTGATCGGCAAGAAGATTCCCGAAGATACGGTCCGCACGATCCTCGCCGCGCTGGAAGTGAAGATTCTCGCCGAGAAAGAGGGCGTGCTGAGCGTCGCCGTGCCGCCCTATCGTGTGGACGTGCAGCGCGAAGCCGACCTCGTCGAGGATATTCTCCGCATCTATGGCTACAACAATGTCGAGATTCCCTCGCGCGTCCGCTCGACGCTCTCCTATGCGCCGAAGCCCGACCGCAGCAAGCTGATGAATCTCGCGGCCGATTTCCTGACCTCCAACGGCTTCACCGAGATCATGTCCAACTCGCTGACCAAGGCGGCCTACTACGAGGGGCTGGAGTCCTACAAGCCCGAAAACTGCGTGCGCATCCTCAATCCGCTGAGCGCCGACCTGAACGTGATGCGCCAGACGCTGCTGTTTAACATGCTCGAAGCCGTGCAGCTCAACGCCAATCGCAAGAACGGCGACCTGAAACTCTACGAGTTCGGCAACTGCTATTTCTACGACGAGTCGAAACGCTCGGAGGAGAACCGCCTCGCGGCCTACTCCGAGGAGTACCGTCTGGCGATCGCCGTGACGGGCGTGGCCGAGCCTGCGTCGTGGAACGCCCGGCCGCAGGCCGCGTCGTTCTTCACACTGCGCGCCGTGGCCGAGAAACTTCTGCGCCGCTTCGGCATCGACATTTATGCGCTCCGGACTGAGACGCTGCAAAACGACCTCTTCGGCGAGGCGCTCTCGATGTCGCTTGGCGGCAAGGAGCTGCTGCAGATCGGCACGGTAAGTGCTAAAATCCGCCGTCGACTCGATGTCAAGCAGGATGTTTACTATCTGGAGATGAATTTCGACGCGCTCGTGAAATCGACCCGCAAGCATAAGATTGCGGCCGAGGAGCTTTCGAAGTTCCCCGAAGTGAAACGCGACTTGGCCCTTCTGATCGACAAGCAGGTGACCTTCTCTGCGCTGCGCGACGTGGCGTTCGCCACTGAGCGCAAACTGCTCAAGAGCGTTTCGCTGTTCGACGTCTACGAGGGCGACAAACTTCCCGAAGGCAAGAAATCCTACGCCCTGAGCTTCATCCTCGAAGACAAGACCCGCACGCTCGACGAGAAGACGATCGAAAAGGCGATGAAGAACCTCACCGCGCAGTTCGAACAGCGGTGCGGAGCTCAGGTCCGCGGTTGATCCCAATCCGAATGCCGCTCGTCGCATCTCGATGCGGGCACACGCCCGCCACGGTCATGCCGACGAGCTTATTGACCATAAATCGAAGCCGCCTGTACGTTACGAACAGGCGGCTTTTTTACCGAAACCATGCAACGAACCTCCCGAATGCTCTGCCTGACCACGCTGCTTTTCGCAGCCGGCGCCGCGCTGTTCTTTACCAAGGCGGCGGTGATTCCCTACAAGGTCGCTTATCCGGTCCTGCTGCTGTCGCTGTCGCTCTTTTATCTCCGGCTGAAACCGCTGATTCCGGTCGGCGCGGCGCTCTTGTTGTCGGCCGTCGGCGATGCGGCGGGCGCCGGAGGGATGTTCATTCCGCAGATGCTGTTTTTCGCTTTGGCACACGGAGCCTACATGTGCTACTTCTTGCCGCAGGCGCAAGTTGCGCCCCGGCCTTTTGTCTGGCCGGTGCTGACGGCCCTGCTGCTGTTTCTGTTCGTCTGCATCGTTCCCCGCGCCGCCGATCCGGCCGAACGCGCGGGCGTCGCCGTCTACGGACTCGTCGTCGCGGGCATGCTGTACAGCGCGCTTCAGTACCGCGGAGCGTATGCCGCATGGTTCCGCCTTGCGGCCCTGTTGTTTGTCTTTTCCGACTCCGTGATCGCATGGGGACGCTTCGTCGCGCCCGTTCCCTGCCGGACCTATGTCGTGATGATTACCTATTATGCCGCGCAATACCTCTTCTACCTCTTTGCCGTCAGAGCGGCGACTCTTTCCGACTCTCCGCATTGATGCGGCCGTTGAAATGCCGAGCGGTATTGTAGTGCGATATTGTCATCGCTTATTTAGGCCGGAGGCACACTGTTCGCGTTAGTTGTCTCCGCCAAGGCGGCTCCTTCCGTGTCATAGTCGCTTTTCCGCTCCGTCTTACAGTACCGGCTTTATCTGCGGCGGCTGGATCGTGACGTAGGGCGTGCCGTTGTCGTTGCAGGTCGAGACGATGCGGACGGATTTCACCGGCCGGCCGGGCTTTAAAGTTATACTGCCCTTTTCCAGATCGCCCGCATGCTCGTATGTCGTGCCGTCGTACGACACCTCGGCATAACCGGTGGTTATAATGGTTTTGGGCAGCTGGCGGTTTCCCGTCTGCAAAAACATTTCGCGGCACTTCACCGGCTGTTCATAGGTGTAGAGTATCCAGTCCTGCTGACGGCAGGCGCGGCGCGTGCGCGCAAGTCCCTTGTAGGCCGAGGCGTTCGTATAGGGGAACTGCGTGCTTTCGCCCATCGAGGTGGTGATCGTCACGGCGGGCGCAAGGGTCCTGTAGTAGGATTTGTCGGCCACATAGGGACTGCGTCCCGTCTTGTAGCGCGTCAGGAAGCGGTACAGATGCGGTTTTTCGGTTTTGATGGGGCCGGTGTACCGATGCTCTTCGGGCGAATCGCCTTCGAGGTAGAAGATTTCCGAGCCGTCGTCCGCCACGACGGTGAAGGCGCCCTCCTTGTAGCTTACCTTGGGCGGGAAAAGCCGGAAGCGGATGCCCATGGCCGCCATGCGGTCGTAATGGTCGGTCAGCTCCCTGTAATAGGCGTCCCAGCCTTCGCAGTTGCCGCGCCAAGCTATGCGGGCGAGCGCGCAGATGCGCGGAAAACACATGTAGTCCAGATAGTCGGGCTTTTCAGGCTCGTGCGAAATGTAGGCTTCGCTGAAGAACGTCCCCTGCAGGCCGACGACGTTGCGCATCTGTTCATCGCTGAAGCCCTTTTCGGTGAAGTCGAATCCGAAGACCTTTTTGGCGTCGAAGACCGCCGCCCAGTCGTGCCCCTCCTCTTGCGGCGTCTGCCGCATGTCGAAATAGAAGTATTCGCCCGGCATCACCACGGTCTTGTAGCCTTTCGCCGTGGCGTCGAGACACGCCTTGACGCTCTGCCAGCCGTATACGAGACATTCGCGTGAGAGGCCGCCCGTGGTCACGGCTTCGTTCCACACGCCGGGACGCTTGCCGTTGGCCGCGAGAATCGCCGCCATGCGCTCCATGAAGAGGTCTTCCAATCGGTGCGGATCGGTCATGCCCCGCCGGCTCATCAGCGCCTGACAGTCGGGGCAGCGGTTCCACTGGGTCATGTCCACCTCGTCGCCGCCGACGTGTATGTACTCCGAGGGAAACAGCGCGCATAACTCGCCGAGAATGTCGGCCAGCAGCGCGTAGTTCTCTTCGCGGGCCACGCACCACGCCGAACGGTAGTCGTAACCGTTGGTCGAAACCGTGTCGGGCGGATAGTTGCAGCGTATTTCGGGATGCACCGACGCGATGTCGCGGCTGTGCCCCGGCAGGTCGATTTCGGGGATGATCTCGATGTTGCGCGCCGCCGCATAGCGGATCAGGCCGCGCATCTCGTCCTGCGTGTAATACCCGCCGTACTTCTCGTCCCATTTGCCGTAGACCGGACGCACGGGCGAATCGCCGCCGCGGAAGCCGCCGATTTCGGTCAGTTCGGGGTGCGATCTGATTTCGATACGCCACCCTTCGTCGTCTGAAAGATGAAGGTGCAATTTGTTGATCCCGTGATAGGAAAGCAAGTCTATGTAACGCTTCACTCCAGCTGCGTCGATCCACGTGCGGGCCACGTCCAGCATCATGCCGCGGTACGGGAAGCGCGGCGCGTCCTCGACCTTCGTGCAGGCGATCTCGACCGGAAGCGGACAGTTCTTGGCGTATATTTCGGCGGGCAGCAGCCTGAACAGGGCCTGCACGCCGTTGAATACGCCGCCGTACGAACCGCCCGCGATTTCGATCCGCTGCGGGAGCACCGTCAGGCGGAAGGCTTCGCCGCCCAGCGTCGGATCGGTCGAAAGCACGATCGCGTCGTCGGCCGACATACTGTCGCTGGCCGTTTCGACGTTGATATATTCGCGCAGGTAGGCGGCCAGCGGCGCCAGCGGCGTTTCGTAACAGAGCATCGTCCGGGAGCTGATGCGGCAGGCGCCCTCGTAGAAGGCCTGACGGGCCGGTGACGGCTGGGCGTATGTCGAGAGGCAGGTGCAGAACACCCCCGCAAGGGGCAGCAGGTATCGCAGTTTCATGGCGGTACGGAATTTTGTTTCGGACAAAGTTACTTTTTTTCCGCCGAATTGCTACCTTTGCTGAAAATAAATTCCGGCATGGACGGGCGCGCTCAGGCAGATCGGCCGACCCCGCTTCCCGAACAGCCATTGCCGTAAACTGTAACTGAGCATGGAAGATAAACGACTGGAGGCTACGGCCCGTTTGCTCGAAGTGATGAACACGCTGCGCCGCGAGTGTCCGTGGGACCGCGAGCAGACTTTCGATTCGCTGCGGAGCAATACCATCGAGGAGACGTACGAGCTGGCCGACGCCATCACCGACCACAATATGGAGGGCATCAAGGAGGAGCTGGGCGACCTGCTGCTGCATGTGGTGTTCTACTCCAAGCTGGGCGAGGAGGCGGGAGCCTTCGATTTCGGCGAGGTCGCCGATGCCCTGTGCGACAAGCTGATATACCGTCATCCGCATGTCTACGGCGATATTCACGCCAATACGCCCGACGCGGTCAAGGAGAATTGGGAAGCCCTGAAACTCCGCAAGAAAAACCGCAAGAGCGGCACGCTGGGCGGCGTACCCCGCTCGCTTCCGGCCATGGTCAAGGCTTTCCGCGTGGGCGAGAAAGCCGCCGCGACGGGTTTCGACTGGCAGCGGCGCGAGGATGTGTGGGACAAGGTGAAGGAGGAGATCGCGGAGGTCGAAGCCGAGATGCGTTCGGAAGCTCCCGGCTGCCGGGAGAAGCTCGAAGGCGAATTCGGCGACCTGTTCTTCGCGCTGGTCAATGCGTCGCGGCTCTACGGCATCGACCCCGAATCGGCGCTGGAACGTACGAACAAGAAGTTCATCCGTCGCTTCAATTACATGGAGGAAAAGGCTGCCGCCGAAGGATATACGCTCCACGAGCTTCCGCTCGAAAAGATGGAGGAGTACTGGCAGGAGGCCAAACACGAAGAGACATTCAATAGCATGTGTCCGCACTAATGCCAAGTCCCCTCCGAGGAGGGGATTTAGGGGAGGGTCAGACCTGAAAACACGGCTTTGCCGTGAATGTCCGCCCTCGGACACGCGGAGACGATACAAAAGCGAAGTGACATTTAACAGCATATAAACTTATGGCTTTGATTAAAAAGGTGCGGGGACATACGCCCGCAATCGGTGAAAATACGTTTCTGGCCGAGACGGCCGTCATTCTGGGCGACGTGACCATCGGCCGCGACTGTTCGATCTGGTACAACGCCGTATTGCGCGGCGACGTGAACAAAATCGTCATCGGCGACCGCACGAATATTCAGGACGGCGTGGTGCTGCACACGCTTTACGACGGCTCGCCGCATCCGTCGCAGACCATTATCGGCAGCGACGTGTCGGTGGGCCACAACGCTGTCATTCACGGTGCGCGCATCGGCGACAACTGCCTGATCGGCATGGGCGCTACCCTGCTGGACAACGCCGTGGTTCCGTCGGGCTGCATCATCGCGGCCAACGCATTGGTGCTCTCCAACGCCCAGCTGGAACCCAATTCGGTGTATGCGGGCGTGCCGGCCAAGAAGGTCAAGGAGGTGACGCCCCAGCAGCGCGAGGAGATCATCCGCCGCACGGCCCGCGACTACATGCTCTATGCGTCGTGGTTCAAAGAGGAGGAGTAAACGGCGGATGGGGCTGCAACCGAAATATTCCGACCTGATTCTCAATCTGCTGGTGGCGCTGGCCGTCAGTCTGGTCGTCAATTTCTCCTACGTGCTGCTGCTGATCGTCGATCAGAAGAGCGACGGACAGCCGCGTCCGGCCAAGGCGAGCGTCATTGCGCGCGGCGAGGAAGGAACGCTGCGGGTAAGTCCCGACGGCCACGGCTACATCGTCTACGAGAACGGCGACAGCGTCTATGTGATGATGCAGCGCATCTACCGGATGAACCTGAAGGACGGCGACCGTCTGGTGGCGAATCTGGCCGCGCCGCGCCGTCACGGGGCGCATCCGGTGATGACCGAACTGCGCATGCGCAACGGCGAGGAGTTCGATTACAGCACGCTTTTCAACCGGCCTTCGAAAACGACGGAACTCGCGCTGCAGCTCTTCTATTATCTGGTCGTTTCGTTCATCATGCTTTCGATCCTCACCTCCGTCCGCCGCAGGTACACGCCGGGCCGCTTCGTGCGCCACTGCATATGGTGCGTGCTGGCCGCCGCCGCGCTGTATATGGTCGCGCCGGTCACGGAGTGGCGTTCGGGACGCATCATGCTGAACTGCATGGGCGACCATATTTTCGACTACATGCTGCTGCTGAAGTGTTCGTTCGCCGTGGCGGTGTCGATGCTCTACGGCTGGGTCTACGTGCTCAATTCGAAGCAGCAGGCCGTCGTCATGGAGAACGAGCGGCTCAAGAACGAGAACCTCACGACCCGCTACAACATGCTCGTGGGACAGATCAACCCCCACTTCTTCTTCAATTCGCTCAATTCGCTGGCGATGCTCGTGCGCGAGAAGCACGACGAGAAGGCGCTGACCTACATCGACCAGCTCTCCTATACGTTCCGCTACATCATCCAGAACGGACAGAGTACGCTGATGACGCTCGACGAGGAGCTGAAATTCGTCGAGGCGTACAGCTACCTCTTCAAGATACGCTATGCCGACAAGCTCTTCTTCGACATCGACATCGAGGAGAAGTACCGCACGTGGACGCTTCCGGCGCTCTCGCTGCAGCCGCTGATCGGCAATGCCGTCAAGCACAATACCATAACCCGCAGCAAGCCGTTCCATATTTCGATCCGCACCGAGAACGGCTGGCTGGTGGTCTCCAATCCCAAGGTGCCGAAGCTCGAACCCGAACCTTCGACCGGCATCGGACTGGAGAACCTGCGCAACCGCTGGCACCTGATAACCGGCCGCGACATCGAAATCATCGACACCGACAAGGAGTTCGTCGTGCGGATGCCGCTGCATACCCCCCTTGCAGGATGAAAGCACTGATCATAGAGGACGAAACCGCCGCCGCACTGAACCTGAAAGCCATTCTGAAACAGGCGGCTCCCGACATCCGTGTCGTCGATACGCTCGAAAGCGTCGAGGAGAGCGTCGATTGGCTGCGCGCCAACCCCCAGCCCGACCTGCTGTTCATGGACATCCATCTGGCCGACGGCGATTCGTTCCGCATATTCGACGCCGTGGAGGTCACGGCGCCGGTGATCTTCACGACGGCCTACGACCGCTATGCGCTGGAGGCCTTCAAGGTGAACAGCATCGACTACCTGCTCAAGCCGCTCAATGCGGCCGACGTGCAGCGGGCGCTCGGCAAGCTCATGCGGCTGTCCAAGGGCGAGCGCAGCGATTACGGTTCGCGCGTGCGCACGCTGGCCGCGGCGCGCCGCGAGCAGACCTTTCTGGTGCATGTCCGCGACAAGATCATTCCGCTCAAACGCGAGGATATCGCATTCTGCTATACCTGCAACGAGAAGGTGACGGCCTATACCTTCGCCGGGGCGTCCTATCCGCTCGACAAGACGCTCGAAGCGCTGCAGGCCGTCCTGCCCGAAGCCGATTTCTTCCGCGCCAACCGCCAGTTCATCGTGGCGCGCCGCGCCGTGAAGGAGATCGCCGTGTGGTTCGGCAGCCGTCTTTCGCTGAGTCTCGTGCTCGAAACTCCTGAGCGCATCGTCATTTCTAAGGCCCGCGTCCCCGAATTCAAGGCGTGGCTCACGTCCGTTCAACCCGCCGAATAGGCGTTTGACCCTGAGCTTCGGGCGTTTGACCCGCATTGCCGTTCCGTTTTTCCGGTTTGGCCTTACCTTTGCATCGTAAGGGGACCGAAACGGGTCCGATTGACGGATTGAATTAACCATTGATATTTGAGATTATGAAAAAGAGAATTTTTGCAGTCGCCGCGGCTTTGTGCCTGCTGGCCGGAACGGGCGCTTTTGCGCAGGATTCGAAGAAGGCTCCGATGATGAAGGAGCGGCCGACGGCCGAGCAGATGGCCCAGCGCAGGACCGAACGCATGACCGAGAAGCTGAACCTCAGCGAAAAGCAGTCGAAGCAGCTCTATGAGGTCAACCTGCAGGATATAAAGGAGATGCAGGCGCAGGCCGAGCAGATGCGCGCATACCGCAAGGCGCAGGCCGAGAAGATGAAAGGCATCCTCACGCCCGAACAGTTCGAGCAGTGGAAGCAGATGCAGGGGCCGCGTCACGGCATGAACCGCGGTCCCCGGATGAAGGACGGCCGGGGCGACAAGGCCGCCGTGCGTGAAGGCCGCAAGTGCGCCCCCTGCGCGGGGGATAGGAAATGCGACGGACCGCGCTCCGGAAAGGAGAAAAAGTGAGGTTAGGAAAATCGACCGGTTTGTTGCAGTCGGGGCGTCGGTTGTCGGCTGACGCCCTTTTTTTGTCGATTCACCCCTTGTCGGAGGGCCGTATGCGGGAAAAAAGTTATTTTCGCATGCGCAAAATCAGAAAGTACACAGAACATTAAGATGAAACGGCTACTACTCTCAACCCTATTCCTGTTTTTCGCCGTGGCCGCATTCGCCCAAAAGGGTGCGGTCAGCGGAACGGTGCTTGACGCCGATACCGGCGAAAGCGTTGCCGGAGCCGTGCTGGAGGTCGCTCCGGTCAAGACTCCGGATCAGAAACAGTATTTCACTTCCGGCTATAAAGGCGCCGTGGCGATTCCTTCGCTGCCCTACGGCGAATACAGACTCACCGTCTCCTTCCTCGGTTACAACAATTACGAAACCACCTTCCGGGTGGCGGCCGGCAAACAGAACATCGGCAGGATCGAACTCAAGCCCGGCGTGCAGATCGAAACGGTCGTCAAGGAGGCCAAGGCGCTGCGCACCTCGCAGAAGGGCGATACGGTAAGTTACAACGCCGGAGCCTTCAAGGTCACCAACGACGCCGACGTCGAGGGGCTGCTGAAGAAGATGCCCGGCATCACCGTGTCGGACGGTACGGTCGAGGCGCAGGGCGAGCAGATCAAGAAGGTTTTCGTCGACGGCAAGGAGTTCTTCGGCGAGGACGTGACGACGGCCATCAAGTCGCTTCCGGCGCAGGCCGTGGACCGTGTGGAGGTCTATAACAAGCTGAGCGACGCGGCCGAATTTTCGGGCATGGACGACGGCGAGGGCTACAAGGCCCTCAACATCGTTACGCACGCCAACATGCGTCAGGGGCAGTTCGGCAAACTCTATGCCGGTTACGGTTACGACGCCGACACCAAGACCGAAGCCAAGAACAAATACGTCGTGGGCGGCAACGCCAATATCTTCAGCGGCAGCAGCCGCGTGTCGGTCATCGGCCTGTTCAACAACATCAACCAGCAGAACTTCTCGTTCGAGGATATTCTGGGCGTTTCGGGCGGTTCGGGGCGCGGACGCCGCGGCGGCGTGGGCCAGTATATGGTGCGCCCCCAGAGCGGCGTGGCGTCGGTGAACGCCATCGGCGTAAACTACTCCGATACGTGGGGCAAGCGCGATCAGGTGTCGTTTCAGGGCAGCTATTTCTTCAACAACACCGACACGAGAAACCGTTCGACGATCGACAAATGGTACGAGTCGCCGATGCCCGTGGATACGCTCTCGACGCGCGGCTACTCGGATACCGAGTCGTATAACCACCGCTTCAACGCCCGTCTGGAGTGGAAAATCTCCGACAACCAGAATCTGATGGTCCGTCCGAGCTTCAGCTACCAGTCGAACGACCCGCTGAGCACGACGCAGGGCTGGCAGTTCGGCGAAAGCGGTTACAGCCGCACCGAGAACCGCAGCGACGCCCTGCGCCACGGTTACAACGTGCGGACGAACGCCGTTTACCGCGCCAAACTGGGCAAGGACGGCCGTACGATCACCGTGGACGGCGACGTGAACTACTCGGACAACACCAACAACTCGAACTCCTTCTCGAACGTGCTGCCGCTCTCGGACCTCCGGCCCGACGGCGTTGACGCGCCGTGGGGATGGGACACGACGGGCTACACGCGCCTGCGCTACCTGCGCAACCTCGCGCCGTCGAGCAGCTACCGCCTGCGCGGACAGTTCACCTACACGGAACCCGTCGCCAAATATGCGCAGGTAAGCCTTCAGTACCGCATTTCGTACGATTATCAGGAGCGCGACAAGAAGTCGTATATCACCGGCGCGGATTATTCTATCGCGGGACTGGCGCCCGACGGAGCGCTTTCGAACTCCTACCGGAGCAACTACCTGACGCAGAGCGCAGGTCCCGGCTTCCGCTATTCGAAGGAGCGCAATACGTTCATCGCCAATGTCTTTTACCAGCGTTCGTCGCTCGACGGGCAGATCGTGCGGGACGACGCCGACAAGATCAGGCATTCGTACAACAACGTGACCTATTTCATGATGGGACAGTTGAACATCAACCGCGAGAATTCGCTGCGGCTCTACGTATCGTCCTATACCGACAACCCGTCGATCACCGACCTGCAGAACGTGGCCGACGTATCGGACGCCCAGAATATCACCAAGGGTAATCCCGATCTGAATCCGACCTACAGCCACCGCGTCAATTTCCACTACATCAATTCCAACGTCGAGAAGGGCCGGACCTTCATGTGGATGTTCTCGATGCAGAACACCTCCGACTACAATGCGACGCACGTGGTGTCGAATCCCGGCACGATCACGTTGGGCGGCGTGCAGTACAAGCCCAACTACTACTCCACGCCCGTCAATCTCGACGGCTACTGGAGCCTGCGGACGCACCTGAGCTACGGTTTTCCGATCGGCTTCCTGAAGAGCAACTTCAACGTGATGGCGGGCGTCAGCTACTCGCTTACGCCGAGCATGCTGGGCGGAGAGGTGGACGCCGACGGATTCATCACGGGCGGCAAGCGCAACGACACGAGCAATATCGGCTACGACTTCAACACGGTGCTGGGCAGCAATATTTCCGAAAACGTGGACTTCACGCTCTCGTGGAACGGCACCTACAACGAAGCGACCAACTCGCTGGGCGAGTCAGGTTCCAAAAACCGCTACTTCAACCACCGGGCGCAGGGCAACATGAAGTTCGTCTTCCCGCTGGGCTTCACCTTTACGGGCAGCGTGGCTTACACGCAGTATATCGGTTTCACGAACGATTACGACGATTCGTACCTGCTCTGCAACGCATGGATCGGCAAGAAGATATTCAAGAACAAGCGCGGCGAGATCATGTTCGGCGTGAACGACCTGCTCAACCGCAACAAGGCTTTCGCCCGCACGACGGGTTCGGGATGGACGCAGAATGCGACCAACAGCGTGATCGGCCGTTATTACATGGTGCAGTTCACCTACAACCTGCGCCGCTTCGGCAAGAAGGGGTCGAAGAACATCTCCGATTACGACGGGGTCGTGCAGTCGGGACCCCGCCGCATGGGACCCGGCGGTCCGGGCGGGCCGCCTCCGGGTATCTTCCACGGTCCGCGGTAACCGGTGCGGTTCGGACAAAAAAGACGTCAGGTGCAATGCCTGACGTCTTTTTTGTGATTATGCCGGAAGCCTGCTTCCGCTTCGTCCTTGTGCCGGTGTGCCGGGCCGATGGCCGTCCCTTTTTGCGGACGGGACGGGGCGGTTCCTGCGGATGCTTGGGTGTCGCCGTCACTTTTCCGGTTCGGAGGTGTGCGGCGCCGGGATGTCGTCCTTGTCCGCGCGGTTGAGCACCAAGTGGATGCCGATGCAGGCCAGACCGCCGTATACGAGGGCCAGAATGCAGAGCATCCTGATTTCGGACAGCACTTCGGAGAGCGACGCTCCCATGCTCTGGATGCGGATAAAGGCGTTTACGCCGTGGCTGCTGGGGAATATCTGCCCCAAGTTGAACAGCCAGTCGGGAATGCCTTCGCGGGGATAGGAGACACCGCTGAGCATCAGCAGCGGAATCGAGGTCCACAACAACAGCAGCAGCGAATTCTCGCGGTAGCGGAAGAGCGTCGAAATGGCGATTCCCAGCGCGATGCAGGCCGCCATGTACGCCAGCATGAAGACCACGATTGTGCCCGTCGCGCCGTTCATCGGATAGTGGAACAGCCTGTAATGCAGACCGAGGATGTAGAACGTCGTCACGGAATAGATCATGCCGTAGACCAGCGCTTTGCCCAGCACGATCGGGAGCGTGGACATCCGCTTGCGGTCGGGCGGACAGAGTTTGCGGTACAGCCCGAATTCGCGCCATGTGCCGCCGATCATGCCGATGCCGATGAGCATCGTCTGCTGGATGATGACCATGATGATCGCGGGCATGACGAACGTGCCGTAGCCCAGATAGGGGTTGAACAGGTTGTGGGACTGGTAGATGACCGGCTGGGTCGTGGCCTGCGCCTGCGGGAGGTTGGCTCCCTTGGCGATCAGACGCTGGAATTCGACCATCGCGCCCGTGGCGCCGATCGAAGTCACGACCTCCTGAAACACCTGCCGGTACATGAGGAAGTAGCTGGCGTCGGCGTAGATCGCGACGTTGGCCTGCAGGCCGCCGAGCAGTTTCTCCTCGTAATCCGACGGAATGTAGACCACGCCGTAGATCTTGCGTTTGAAGAAGAGATCCTTGGCCTCCTCCATGCTCGTCGGGTTGTAGGCCACATAGGTGTTCGGCCCGGCGTTGAAGGTCTCGATCAGGCTGCGGCTGGTCGGCGTGCGGCATTCGTCCACCACGCCGATCGGCACGTTGCGGAGCACCTGCGCCCCGTAAGCCATCGAGTAGACGGTGGCGTAGATGATCAGCGCGAGAACGAGGATCAGGACCACGCCCGCATCTGTGAAGATCGTGCGGAACTCGTTGCGCATGACCGACAGCATCTGCTGCCAATAAGAGGTCATCTGATGTGTGAAACGGCTCATGCTATAACCTCCCCCAGTATTTTTCCTCCGTGCAGATGGTCCGCAGGCGCGGCAGGCACAGAAGCGGTAAGACAATGAACAGCGACATGTAGCACATGTCGGGCAGCGAGCAGACGACCGGGGCGCCCCGCAGCATCTGATCGACGAAGATGTCGGTGTAGTAGGTGAACGGGAAGAGCCTGCTCAGGTACTGCATGGCGGGCCACATGGCCATGATCGGGAACGTGAGTCCCGAAAAGGTGAAGGCCAGCACCGAATAGCCGCCGCCGATCGAGAGCGAAAGGCGCAGGTTCGACAGCAGCGAGACGATGAAGACCGCGATGGCCTGATAGCTCATCACGAAGAGCAGCGTGCTCAGCAGGATGACCGTCAGACTGCCGTTCAGGGGCACGCCGACGACCTTGAAGATGATCAGGAACATGACCAGCGACATGAGGAACATCACCACCGTCACTGGCAGGACCTTCCCCAGCAGTGCGGCCGATACCGAGCCGTTGCCCGTCTCGATCCATTCGCGCGCCGTACCCTTCTTAAGCTCCGTGCCGATGGTGAAGACCGTCACCATGACGATGAAGATCAGGAGCATCATGGGCATAAAGCTCGGCGAGAGGTAATAGCCGTAATTGATATAGGGATTGAACAATACGTGCTTGTTGAACCGCACGGGCATCAGCTGCGCCATGGCCTGCAGCTCGGTGAGTCCCTGTTTGGTGAGCAGCTGGATCTGGATGCCGCCCGAAAAGGTCGTCACGGCGGTCTGGATGTCTTTCGACAGCAGGCCGTTCACCGTGATGTTCGTTCCCGATATGTAGGTCTCGATATGCGTCTGGCTGTTGCTCAGGATGTTTTTCTCGAAGAATGCCGGAATCTGCACGATCGCCATGATCTTGCCTTCGCGCATCAGCCGTTCGCCTTCGTCCATGTCCTGAATGCCGTACGACACCATTGCCGTCGCCGTGTCGTCGATCATCTGCGTGACCTTGCGCGAGAGCGAGGTGTGGTCCTGATCCAGTACCGCGATCGGAATGTCGCGCGCCACGCCCTTGTTGAACAGCAGGGCGAAGAACGCGAACGACACGACGGGCAGCACGAGCATCAGCACGAAATACATCGGCTGGTGCGCGAGACGCGTCAGTTCCCGTCGCAGAACGGCATAGGTATTACGCAGGAAATTCAGCATCGCACTCTCCTACTTCCCGATCAGGTCCCAGTCCACGAGTACGCTCATTCCCGGACGCATGTTTTCGATATGCGTCGTGGGCTTGGCTTTGACGGCGAAGGTGCGGATGTCGAAACCGCCCTGCGTGCGGGTCGCCGACCACGTTGCGAAGTCGGCCTGCACGGCGATATAGGTCACCTCGAACTCCACGTCATACCCCAGCGCCGGCACGTAGCCGCTCATGCGGGTGCCGACCCGAATCGCGGGGAGCAGGGTCTCCTTGATATTGAAAGTCACCCACATGTCGCTCATGTCGAGGATCGCCACCACGGGATAGCCGCTGCCGACCAGCTCGCCCTGCTCGGCGATGATGGTCGAGACCTCGCCCGTGACGGGCGAATAGACCATGGCGTCGCTGATGTAGGATTCGACTTCGCTGACGGCTCCTTCGGCCTGACGGACACGGGCCGCGGCAGCCTCCTTGTCCTCCTTGCGGGCGCCGTCCATGGCCAGATTGTACTGCGCTTTGGCGGCCAGCGCCGTGGCTTCCATGGCTTTGTAGTTGGCCGACGCTTCGTCCATCTTCTGTTCGGGGACTACGCCCTGCTCGTAGAGGTTTTTCACGCGCTCGTAGGTCTTGCGCGCCAGTTCCAGCCCGGCCTGCGCCTTCTCCCACATGTTCATGGCCGCTTCGATCTGCTGGATGCGGGCGCCGGCTATGGCGGCCTGATCCAACGCCGCGGCCGCGCTCTTGACCGCTTCGGCCTGCTGGAGCTTGGCTTCCAGTTCGGGCGTCGAGAGCGTGTAGAGCAGCTGCCCCTTCTCCACGCGGTCGCCCTGCTCGACTTTCATGTCGTCGATGCGGCCCGGCACTTTCGACGAGGCCTTGTAGGTCGTGCACTCCACCGTGCCCTGAATCAGCGTCGGGGTCGATCTGCGGAGGTACCAGCTGATCAGTACGACCGACACGATGATGACCACGGCGGCCGCGATGATTCCAATGATGTTGCTGCGTTTCATATTTTTCGGTTTTTATTTTTTATCGAACAGAACGGGCCGTGCGTCGCTGCGGCGCGCATAGGCCGGGAATTCGTCGCTGATGCCTGCGGTTTCGAGCAGCTGCGCCAGCAGCAGGTCGAAATTGTAGGCCGCCTGCAGACGTTCGGTGCGCACTCCCGCGAGGTTCAGCTCGGCGTCGATCAGGTCCGACGACGAGCTCATGCCTTCGAGGAAGGCGGCGTTTTTCATGCGGAGGTACTCCTCGGCGAAGTTCAGCGACGCGTCGATCGAGGTCATCTGGTTGCGGTAGTTCATCATCTGGTTGTAGAGCTTCTCGACCAGCACCGAAATATCCTTGCCGGCCTTGTTCTGCAGGGCGCCGACGCGGCGGGCGGTCTGTTTGGCCGCCGAATATTTGTATTCGCGGTTCAGGCCGTCGAAGATCTTGATATTGACCCCCACGCCCACGGCCCAGCGGGGCACGATGCCCGAAACCTGATAGTTGTAGAACGAACCGCCGCCGATGGCCGCCACCTGCGGCAGGAATTCGGCGCGCTGGACGCGGACGCCCTCCTCGGCCAGCTGGCGTTTGAGCGAAACCTGATTGAGCAGCGGGTTGCGGTCCTGCGCCAGATCCTGATAGTAAGCCAGATCCTCGACCTTGTCGATCATGAACATCGACGTCACGGGCTGCCACGCGTTTTCGCGTCCCAGCGTGTTGGAGAGTGCGCTGGCGATGGTTTCGGCCTGCAGCTTGGCGTTGGCCAGCTCGCGCTCGGCCTCGGCCATCTTGAATTCGACGTAGAGCCGTTCGCTCTGGGCGATCATGCCGTTCTTTTCGAGGGCTATGGCGTCTTCGAGGTGGCGGCGCACGCCGTCCACGACCTGCCGGCGCACCTCGACGACCTGCATGGCGAGCGCAAGGCCGAAGTAACGCTCCACCAGCTCGGAGATCAGGGCATTGCGCGTCTGGTTGCCCTGCTCTGCGGCGGTGCGTTCGTTGATGCGTGCGGCGCGGTTGGCGGCGTTGATCTTACCGCCCAGCCAGATCGGCATGGTCACCCCGCCACCCACGAACCCCAGACTCCGGTCCTGCAGCGTGAGGAACCAGTCGGCGTTCAGCAGCGGGTTGAGCAGGCCGTTGATCGAAGGGATCGCTTCGGGCGGTATCAGCCCGCTTCCCAGCAGCTGTCCCGCGAGGTTCTTGGCGGGACCCTTCATCTCGTTGAAGTCGAATCCGATGTCCTTGCCCAGATAGGCATAGGCGCCCGTGACGTTGATTTTGGGCATGCGCAGGCCGATGGCCGCGCGACGCTCCTGCATCGCGGCCTTCTCCTCGAACTCGGCTGCCTTCATCGCGGGATTTTCCGTGAGGGTGACGGCGATCGCCTCGTCGAGCGAAAGCGTCTGCTTGACCTCCTGCGCCGACAGCGGGACGACGGTTGCGAATGCCGCCGCAAAAGCTATTCCGACTGCTGTTTTCATATTCATCAATACGTTTAAAACACAAATATATAAGTTATCCCGATATGTTGCGCGATTTTCCGGTAAAAGAGGCCAATTTTAGGCCCTTATGGACATAAATTGCGCCGGTTTCAGCGCTTCAGGTGGGCGTTGGCTTCCCATACTCCCCCGGCCAGTCCGGGATAGACCCGTACGTCGACGCCCGCTTCGCGCAGGGTGAGCGCACCGCGGCAGCAGACGAAGCAGCCGGGTTCGTAGAGCGCGAAGACGGCGTGGGCGAATCCGTATTTCAGCAGGAGCTGCGTGCAGCTCTCCGGTTCGCTGGCCCGCTGCGAGCAGGGTTCCATCGAGGAGTACATGGCGGCTCCGCGGAGCGCCGCTCCGGCCGCCAGCGCCTTGGCGATGGCTTCCTGCTCGGCGTGGTGCGTCGGCGAGGTTTCGTGCGTGTGCCCTGCAAAGATCCGGCCGTCGGCCGTGACCACGACCGCGCCGACGCAGTAGGACGTGGCGCTGGGAGTGCATTTGCGGCCTTCGTCCACGGCCTGCTTCAGGAAACGCAGGTCTGCGGCGGAGGTGTCGGGATGCAGCGTGTAGGTCGTGACCTCCATGCCGCCCAAGTTTTCGCGGGTCTGCGGAGTGCCCTGCGGCGGTGTGAAGCGGAATTCCGCGCCGCCCGCCGAGCCGAGCCGCAGTTGCGGGTTGACGGCCAGCCGCAGGGTGTCGGCCATGCCTTCGCCGAGGAACATGCGGAGGACCGCCGCCCCGCCCTCGACCATCAGCCGTTCGACGCCCCGCTTCTCCAGCTGGGTGACGATCAGCTTCGCCGTAATTGGTTCTCCGGTTGATATAACCGTTTCAATGTTCTGTAAACTATCTATTTCGTGCGGAGAAAACACATAGCGTTCGGCCTCGCCTTCGGTGAAGAAACGCAGTCCGGGCGAAAGTTCGCCCGTGCCGGTTAGCGTCACTTTGGCGATGTCAGGCGGCAATCCCCGCTCCCTGCGGCGGGCGCGAACCTCTTCGTCGCGCACGAGTAGCGACGGGTCGTCGCGCCGCAGTGTTTCGGCGCCGACCAGAATGGCGTCGTGCGCGGCGCGCAGACGGTAGACCTCCGCCCAGTCTTCGGGCGTCGAAATAATCAGCCTCCGGGGGCTGTTGTCGTCCAGAAAGCCGTCGGCCGTAACCGCGGCGGAAAGTGTTACCCGCATCTTTTCAGCGTTATGAGTGTGATTTCGGGCCATGCGCCCAGACGCATCGGGAATGCGACGTACCCCGTGCCGTCGTTGATATAGAGTGTGCGGCCTTTTTCGTCGTAGCGACCGCTCCACCGCGTGTAGATCAGCTGCGCCGGAGAGAAGGCGTGTCCGAAAAGGCGTATTTTCAGCTGCATACTGTGTACGTGGCCCGAAAGGGTCAGGTCTCCGTATCCCTCTCCGGCGATTTGGTCCCAGAGCTGGGGAATGTGCACGGCGGTGATGTTGTAGAGCGAGTCGGGGACGCCGCGGTAGGCGGCGTTCAGGTTCGCGGGCGGCAGGTCGGGAGCGTGGCGCAGGTGCCGCAGTGCGGGGTCGAACGAAAGGCCCGTCAGCGAGATGCTGTCGCCGCCGCGCCGCAGGTAGACGGTCGTGTCCTCCAGCACGCGCCACCCAATTTCCCGCTGGCGTGCGACGACCTCGGCCAGACTCGCTTGGGCGGGATGCGCGATGCTGTCCTTGATGTACACTCCGGCGTCGTGGTTGCCCGTGACCGACACGACTCCGTACGGTGCGCGCAGGCCGCCCAGCAGGCGCATGGCGCGGGCGTCCAGCTCCGAACCGCGGATATTGACCAGATCGCCGCAGAAGACGACGAGGTCGGGATGCAGGCTGTTGATGCTGTCCGCGATGCGGCTCAGCTCCGCTTCGGGGCAGACGAGCGTGCCGAGGTGGACGTCCGAGAACTGGACGATGCGGAAACCGTCGAATCCCGCGGGAATCCGTTCGGAGCAGACTTCGGTGCGGCTGACGCGGATTTGCGTCCTGCCCCGAGTGGTGCCCCAGATCAGGAGCGCGGCCACGCAGATTCCGGCGGCGATGCCGGCGCGCGGCAGGCCGACGAGCCGGAAGAAATAGCAGGCGATGCGCGGCAGGACGGTGATCATCCATACCCAGAACGCCCACATGGCGAAGAGCATGAATCCCGTGGTGTTGTCGCGGCTCAGGGCGTCGGTCAGGGCGATGACCGGCGGCAGGGCGTCGGTGGCGGCGGCCAGCGCGACGAACAGGCGCAGGTTGCGTGCGGAGGTTCCGCGCCGCCGCAGCCGGCGGTAGTGTATGATGTCTGCGGCTGCGGCCGCGAGCGTCAGAATCGAAATAAACCAGAGAAACATACCTTATTTTAATTAACGCACGAAGACGATGCGGGCCGGGTGCGGAACCGGTTTGCCGGGCGTCTGTCCGTGCGGCGGTTTATCCACGGCAAAGATAGTGCAAGTCGGGGGCTGGGGCAAATCGTTTTGCCGCTGCCGGGGACGCTGCCTGTCCGTGCGGGAGTTTATCTTCGGCAAAGATAATGAAAACCGCGTGCAAACCAAGCCCGTCCGGAGCCGGCGGAGCGCCTTTTGCCGCAGGACGGAAGCGCCGCGCGTTCCGGCAGATCGAATGGCGTGCGGGATCCTTTGGCATATAACTTGCTGATTGGGGGTTTGAACATCAACTGCTTGTGCTCCAAAAACAAAACATATCGGACAAATTTAAAACCAAATCAATTCAGCTTATGAAAACATTTCGACTTTTGATTGTGGCTCTGCTGCTTGCGTCTTCCGCTTCGGCCCAGCGACACATGCGTGACGGTCGCAACGGAGAGTATTCGCCCACGGTCTACCTTATCTCCGTGCACGAAGTGGACACGGTTTACAACTGCGGCGGCTGCGGCAGCCGTCAGGCCGCGGCGCTCAACCGGCTGGCGATGGACAACGCCACGCAGGACTATATCGAGACGCACCGCCCCGGCTTCCAGCAGTCCGAGAAGCCCCAGTTCGTATTCGCGTCGAAGAACAACCGGTTCTCGTTCTCGCTGGGCGGCTTCGTGAGCCTGCGCGCCGGATACGACTTCGACGGCATCGTGGACAACATCGACTTCGTGCCCTACGACATTCCCGTTCCGGGCAATTACAATTCGAAACAGAAGCTGATGATGGACGCCTCGACTTCGCGTCTCTTCATGAAGGCGATCACCAACACACGGGCACTGGGCCGCGTGGTGATTTACATGGACGCCGACTTCCGCGGCGGCGCGGAGGGCAGCTATACGCCCCGTCTGCGCTCGGCTTACGTGTCGTTCAAGGGGCTGACCCTCGGACGCGACGTGACGACGTTCTGCGACCTGCAGGCCGCGCCCACGACCATCGACTTTCAGGGACCGAACGCCTACAACTTCAATTTCGCCACGATGATCCGCTATGAGGTTTCGTTCGCCCGCCGGCACATGACCTTCGGCGTTGCGGCCGAAATGCCCAATGTGAGTGCGACCTACGGCGAAAACTTCAAGCCGATGCACCAGCGCGTGCCCGACTTCCCGATGTATCTGCAGTATGCGTGGGGCGACGACCGCAGCAGCCATATCCGCGCGTCGGGCGTCATCCGCAACCCCTACATGCACAAGGTTTCGAAGAATTCGACCACTTCGCTGCTCGGCTGGGGCGTGCAGTTCAGCGGTACGATCAAGTGCTGCGACTGGTTCCGGCTCTTCATGAACGGCGTTTACGGCGAGGGCATCACCCCCTATATTCAGGACCTGACGGGTTCGGGACTCGACTTCACGCCCAATCCCGAAGATCCGTCGCTCGTGCGCATGATGCCGATGTGGGGCTGGCAGGCCGCCGGGCAGATCAACATCACGCCGCGCCTGTTCGTTTCGGGCGGCTATTCGACCGTCCGCGTGCAGCGCAGCCACGGCTATTACACCGACGACCAGTACAAGCAGGGGCAGTATATCTTCGGCAACATCTTCTATTCGCTCACGCCGCGCTGCAAGGTGGCCGGCGAGTACCTCTACGGTTCGCGCAAGGACATGAACAGCATGAAGAACCACGCCAACCGCGTGAACGTGATGGTGCAGTACAGCTTCTGACGGCCTTGTCGGCGTCATTTATTCGGGCGGTCCGGTGCGGGCCGCTCTTTTTTTTGTTATATTTGATGTAGTCTGAAGGTATTTAATTGACTACAAATAGATTAAAAGAAACTCGCATGAGAATAGGCAACGGATAAGAAATTGGTAAAGTGCTTTGATACACTATATTTCTCATGCTGTCAAACAACTCTTATTTGTTTGCAAATATAATATTATTGCAGGTAAAAATCAAAAATAACGAGGTTTATTTTCATTTTTGCCTGCTGATATTTGTTCCGGATTGTCGGATGCGATATATTTGTAATTAGGATTCGTACCGTGTTCCAAGCGGTTCATAAGTAACGACTTGCGGAGCTTTGGCAACAAGGGGATGCGGCTCCGTTTTATAGAAATGACTTATGCAAACCGACTTATCCATTTACAACAGTCTTCGCCCTTCCTTTATAGAAGGCGTTCACGCCGTGAAGTTCAATGCTTTGTCGGCGGTCATATCGCGTTACCGGGATTATGCCCGCAGTTCCGAACAAATAAAAGCGTACTCGGGAGATTCTCTTCTGATGCGGGACATTGCCTCCTTGCTTGACGAAGCACCCCGTCCCATAACGGGGGAATACCAGGATTTCACCCCGTTCCTGCTTCTTCTGATGCTTTCGGAGGAGTTTCATGCCGTCCATTACGTCGAGCGTCTTGTAACGTGGTATTTCGGCTACTGTTGTGTCGATGAACTGCGGACGGTCTGCACCATTCTGTTCCAGTGTTCCTACCCGCATCACGACACGCTGCGGCTGCGGTTTAAGAATTACCTGCGTGAAGCCCGTAAGACATTGGGTATGCCCGTTGAATGTAACGCTGCTGTCATGCTGAAAATGCTCGACGCCTCTTATGAACATCTCACTCCCGCCGATGTCGGGGAGTTCGAGGAGCTGTTGCACCTGGGGGACGATTACGAGTTCATCTCCCGTGTCAAATCGAATTATCTTGCCTCGGATAACGTCACGGAACTCGCCGGGGTTTGCGGGTATTCCAGCACGATTACCTTCCGCCGGCGTTTCCAGCGGGTTTTCGGCTGCTCGGCCTCCTCGTGGTTACGTCAGCGCCGTATCGAACGTATCGGGGAGTTGCTGCGGACGACACACTACACGTTGCAGGAAATAGCCTACATGTGCGGTTTCTCCGCCCAATCCCACTTTACGGACTTTTGCAAGCGGAATATGGGGAGCAATCCCACTTCCATCCGCCAGGAAGGCCGGATCTGACATTAAAATCGGCCTCGTGATAAAAAAACGAAGAGAAAGATAAAAATCGTAATCCGCCGGTTTTTCGATTCGCTAACTTTATACGCGAAAGTAACAAGACGGATTATGATTGCATTTATAGAAAAATTAAACAGCGAAGTCCTGCGGAGTATCGAACGTATCGAATCGCGGGATACCGACGTGTTGAAAAAGTCGCTTGAAGCGTCACGTGTCCTGGGAGAAGCGTTCGACCGTTTGAAACAATATATCATCGGCTACCGTTTTCAAAACGATGACGAGGAAATAAAGTTCTTCAAAGAAATCAAACCCCGTCTTTTTTGCCGTCTGATCTATTACCGCAAGCTCTACAATATCGAGATGAACCGTCCGGTAGGAAGTATCGAGGCACAACGGGAGTACCTGGACGCCCATGTTCGGGCCATCAACGCGTACACGCAGAAACGCCTTGACTTTATCCGCTATTTCCGCAGCGGCGCTACACACCTGGACAGCCTCTATTTCCTGCGCGGGCAGACCGACACGGAGCAATACCTGGAAACCTTCTACTATGAACTCGACCCGCAGTTTTCGACAAACGCGGATTTCAAGGTGGCGAAAATCCTGGCCAACGATATGTTGTCGGTTTATCTTATGGGCGAATTGGAATCACTGGAGAGCACGAACCTCCGGAACATGGTTCTGCCATTGTCTGACGTGCGTCCGACATGGCAGGACTCGAAGACGGATCTGACGGAACTTATTTACCTGCTCGACAGTAAAGGCTGTTTCGGCAATGTGCCACTCACGCAACTTGCCAGCTACATTTCCAACGCTTTCAACGTACACCTCGACATGAACCTTTCGAGGACATTCTGCGATATGAAAATCCGAAACAACCCGACACCGTGGCTTGACAAGGCGAAAGAGGCCCTGCTTAAACGTATGCAGACGTGGAAGCGAAACAAGAAAAACGGCAATTCCGAGTAGAATATGAACCGGTAAAGCACTCTATTCCTTATAGAAACACTGATAATCAGCGTTGTATATAACAAAAGAACCGAGGTCGGTTTTCCCCCGTAACTCTCGAAAGGAACTTTCCCGAACGCCCGTATTTGCACCCGTATAAGGAGCCGATACGGGTGTTCCGTTGTAGCCCCGTCCGGATTAGAACACCGTTAAGCGTTGAATCACAGTATTCTATCGCATTTCTGCCCATAAAAATACCGAGTACGGGCCGCGGATTTCGGTAAAAAACACTGCCTTCTTCACCGCATGAACCGTTGAGAATCAGTTCACTGCAAATTATCAAAAAAAAGTCGTACCGACCTCGTTTTAAGCTGTCCATATAAGCCCGACCTTTGTAACAGACTAAAAAACAAAGGAGTATGAAAATCATAGTGATCGGTTCGCGAGCCTATAACGAGCTTGTCGGGCGTATAGAGAAAATAGAGGCTGCAATCGCCTCTCTCCCTGAAAAGGGGCGTGCATGGAATAAGGAGTATATAAACGACGAATGGATGGACGGCGAGCAGGTCTGCCGTTACCTGGGTATCAGCGGGCGTACCCTTCAACGCCTCCGCTCGGATCACGTGATCACCTATTCGGCCATCAACCGGAAGCTGTATTATTCCCTCACGGAAATCCGCCGTGTGCTGAAGGAGCGTTCCGTGCGGCGCAAGAACCAACCAAAGGAGTAGGCCATGTTTCTGGACAAGGAATATTTCGACGGATGGATGCAGCGGCTCTCGGAACGGCTGGAACGTATCGAGAAGCTGTGCGCGGGGGACGTGGAGCAACCGCTTTCCATCCTGCCTGACGGGGAGCGTCTTCTGGACAATTACGACCTGTGCCGTATGCTCAATATCAGCAAGCGCACACTCCAGCGTTACCGCACCTCGGGAGAGCTGCCTTACGAGATGATCTATCACAAGACCTTCTACCGGGAATCGGACGTCCTGCGGTTCATCGAGCGTAACTTCAGTAATTTCCGCAAGCTGAAAAAGGATCGTCCTGCCGGTTCCGGTTAGGCCCTGTCCCGAGAGTCCGGCGTCATGGAAAAACGCGGAGATACATGGAATAAGGCACGACAAGGCGGTACAACCGCTCGATATTTGCCGTAAAATCAGTATGTTTGCTGAATGAAGCCTATATAATAATGAAGCAATGAAAGAAACTGATAAAATATATCCTGCCGACAAAGGGGAGGAAGAGCTGCTGCATAATGTGCGCCATATCTTGCAGGAAGCGCGCGCGAAGGTGATACATCATGTCAATTCGACCCTCGTGAGGGCTTACTGGCAGGTAGGGAAATACATAGTGGAGTACGAGCAGCAGGGAACCGACCGTGCCGGATATGGCAAGGCTGTCATCAACACCCTTTCCAGGCGGCTCGTGGCGGAGTTCGGAAACGGGTTCACGGCCACCAACCTGCGGTACATGAGGCAGTTTTACCAGTGCTACCCGAAATATCACACGCTGTGTGATAAATTGAGCTGGTCGCATTGCCGCACGCTTCTCAAGGTGTCGGGCGATGCCGCCCGTGATTTTTACCTGCACGAGTGCGTCAAGGAAAACTGGAGTGTCCGGCAGCTCGACCGCCAAATCAACACGCTTTTCTATGACCGCCTGCTGGCCAGCCGAGACAAGAAAGCTGTGAAAGAGGAGATTTCCCGTACCGAACCCGGACGTGTCGAACCCAAAGAGATCATCCGCGACCCGTATATCCTGGAGTTTCTCGGTATCCCGCAGGGAGAGCATTTTCTGGAAACCGATCTGGAGCAACTGCTCATCAGCCGCTTGCAGCGCTTGATGCTCGAACTCGGGAAAGGCTTCGCCTTCGTCGCGCGACAGAAGCGTATCTCCTTCGATGACAAGCATTTCTACATCGACCTGGTCTTTTACAATTACCTGGCCCGTTGTTTCGTTTTAATAGACCTTAAATCCGGGGAGCTGACCCATCAGGATTTGGGGCAGATGCAGATGTATGTCAATTACTACACCCGTGAGTTGATGAATCCCGGGGATAACCCTCCGGTGGGTATCGTCCTCTGCGCGGAGAAAAACGACGCGGTCGTCCGTTATACGCTGCCCGAAGATGAAAAGCAGGTCTTCGCCGCCCAGTACATGACCTATCTTCCCACGCAGGAGGAGCTGCAAACACTCTTGCAGGAAGTGTGACGACAACGCTCACGGACATATGAAAAAAGCCGATGGAAATCTGTACTTCCGTCGGCTTTTCGTTTACATCTTGATCCCTTTCTTCGCAGGGCCGTTCTCCGGCGGGCTGCCCACGCCCGCGATCACGATGCGCCCCCCGGAGGCGTCGGCAATCTGCCGCAGCCGGGAAGGAATACGGGCCGCCGTGTTGTCTTCCTTCGGGAGCTCTTCCGCCGTGTCATGCCGTTCCCGGCACACGTCGTTATCCTCCTCCGCCTCCTTTCCCTCGCTCTCTTCTATCGGTTTGAGGCTTTGCTGTATCCTGCGGTCTATTTCCGTCAGGTCAGCTTTTAGGGCCGTCAGTTCGGGCTCCTTGCGCCAGGAACTTTCCACCACTTCCCGCAGGACGGGAATATCTTTCTCCAGTTCCTCATTCTTTTTCCGGAATTTCTCCAGTGTCGGCTCGATGGTCGCGAGCGCGTGGATGAAGTTCATCGCCGCCAGTCGCGGGTCGGAGGCGATATTCCCGTAGTTATACTGGTATAGATAATCCCCTTCACCCCGGACATAAAAACGGTTCTGCACCAGGTCGAGCCCGTCTTTCCCGGTCGTTTCGCTCTGGACGAGCAGCTCGAACCCGTAGAGGCTCCCGATGGGTTCGAGCCTGTCGAGCGTGCGTGCCGTTTCGGCGATATGGTTGAGCTGTTTCCCGATGAGCTTGGGGTCGGAGGTTTCCAGCCCGTTCAGTTTCACGGGATTGCGGTACGAGCCGTCCTCGTTGAACTCGACGCGGGCCTTGAAGTGTTCCAGATCCTTGCCGATACGCCGTATCAGGTCGTTGTTCTTCTCTATCTTCTCCGTGATCTGCTCCAGCTTGTAGCGGCTCGATGATTTGCCGCGCACGAATGCCTGGCGTTCGCTTTCGAGCGTGGCAATCTTCTTCTCCAGGCGGGCTTTGTCCAGCAGGTCTGTATTTCCCGAGAGGACGGCGACATACTCGGAAAAATTCATGCCGCTCTTTTCGTCGATGGCCCCCTCGTCGATGGTACGGCTTCCCATGTTGTTGGTCTTGAGCTGGCGGATGAACAGTTGCTTGTTGTGCAACAGCCCGAACTTGTAGGCGTCGAGCGACTTCTCGACGGCGTATAATATCACGTCCACCTTGTTGTCGGCATGGAGTTTGGCGATCTCGTTCCCGGTGCGTATTCCCCGCCCGTCGCGCTGCTCCAGGTCGCTGGGACGCCAGGGGCAGTCCAGGTGGTGTATCGCCACGCAGCGTTTCTGCGCGTTCACTCCCGTCCCGAGCATCTCGGTCGATCCGAAGAGTACGCGGATTTTTCCGGTGTTCATACCGGCGATCATCTCCTTGCGCGCTTTTTCCGAGGTCGCCTCCTGGATGAACCGCACCTCGCTTTGGGGTATGCCGTAATCCTCCGCGAGTTTACGCCGTATCTCGGAATAGACGTTCCACCCCGCTCCGGGTTTGTAGGTTCCCAGGTCGGAGAATACGAACTGCGTACCTTTGTACGCCTCGAAACGGCGGTAGTAACCGGCAATCATACGGGCGCAGTGGCTCGCCTTGTTGTCCACGTGGTCGCTGTATAGTTCGGGGTCTATCATACGCATATCGAGCGACATCTTGCGGGCGTAGTCTGTGGCAATGAGCATTTTCGCCTTTTCCTCCCGCTCCGAGAGCGGCAGGCGGCCCAGGAGCGTGGCATCGCCCGATTTGGCGAACTGCACCAGCCGTTCTATGAACTCCGTCTGCTGGGGTGTCGGCGGGATATTGTGCAATATCTCGTTCTTTTGCGGTCGGTCGATCCCTATATCCTCCGCCGAGCGGTAATCTGTAATCTCGGAGTAGAACATGGCCAGTTCGGGAACCTTGATGAAATATCGGAACCGTTCTTTCTGCACGACCTCGTTGGTCACGGAAAACTCGTAGTCGATGGTTTTCTTGGCAAAAATGGCCGCCCAGGCATCGAAGGTGCGGATATTCTGACGCTCCAGTTCCTTCGGGCGCAGGTACTTGAAAAGCAGGTACAGTTCCGTGAGCGAGTTGGAGATGGTCGTTCCCGAGAGGAACGTCGCCCCCAGGTCGCGGCCCGTGCGCTGCTGTATGGTACGCAGCGCGAAAAGCATGTTGAGCGCCCGCTGCGACCCCTCGGGATTTCCGAGGCCCGCCACCCGGTCATGCCGGGTCGTGAAAGTCAGGTTCTTGAATTTGTGGCTCTCGTCCACGTAGAGGTGGTCGATACCCATGAGGCGGAAGTCCACGGCGTCGTCCTTGCGTGTTTCCAGCGCGTGCGCCACCTTCTGCAACTTGGCTTCCAGGTTGGCCTTGCGTTTCTGACACCCTTTCATCATGGCGCGGGAAACGTCCCTGCCTTGTGCTTTGAGCACTTCGAGGTTCTCCTCCACACAGTCCAGCTCGGCCTGCAATATCTCCTGCTGTATCTCCGGAGACTGGGGTATCATGCCGAACTGTTCGTGCGAGAGGATCACGGCGTCCCAGTCGTTGTTGCGTATCTCCCGGAAGATGCGCTCACGCTTCCGGGGCGTGAAATCCTCCTTGCCCGGGTAGAGGACTTTGGCCATCGGGTAAGCGGTACAGAACGTCCGGGCTATTTCATGGATGTTGGCTTTCAGCCCGATAATCATGGGTTTATTGGCCAGCCCGAGGCGTTTCTTCTCGTAGGCCCCGCAGCACATGATGAGGGTCTTTCCGCCGCCCACCTCGTGGTCGATTATCCCGCCGCCGAGCAGTTTGTCCATCCATATCGCGTCCTTCTGGCTGTCATACAGATTGTCTATTCCCAGCCCCTTGAGGTCGAGGTCGGGGAATTCCTGGTGCGTCCCGTCGTACTTCGGGCGCACGTAACAGTTGAAAGTACGGTTATAGAGGTCTGTCAGGCGGTCTTTGAAGTCGGACGACTGCTCGCGCAGCCATTCGGGGAAAGCACCCCGGATCTCGTCTATCTTGCTGTTGGCGAGCTGTATGGCCTCCCCGTCACGCACTTTGACCTCCCGCCGTTCGCCGTCCACCCATTTGAGGACGGTCTTGGTGATGTCGGGCGAAGTGTTTTGCAGGGCGTGTTTCAAAAGGTGCAGGCCGTTGTACTTACGGGTCTGCGCGCTGACGGCATACTGCTCCGTGATCTTCACGTTCGTCGCTTCCGCCTTCACGCCGTACTCGTCCAGGTTGGAGGCGAAGGTGATCTTCACCTCCGTATCGAAGAGCGAGGAGGCGAAACGCTCGTAAACACCTTTTGGAATCCACCGTTCGCCCAGGTTGAAGTCCAGGTCGTCGAAAGCGATGGGTTTGGGCGTCGCCTCGCGCAGAGCCTCCAGCGATTCCCGGGCCGGGGCGTGGTCGGGATTCTCCCGCAGGAACGCCTCGATCCGTTCGGCTTTCCCGATGACATTGCCGGCGATGAACTTGTCGGCAACCTCGTAGCCGTCCGTTTCCGGGTTGTAATAGATACGTCCTTTCAGTTCCCCGAGTATTCCCTCCACGGTAGTTCCCGTGAGCGAGGCCATGTAGTGCGGTTCCACCCGGCCGTACTTGTTCAGGCTGGCCACAAGGGCCTCCGAAGCGTCGTCGGCGTGCGTGATCTCATCGGGATTGAAGGCCACGGGACGCTCGAAGATGTCGGCTTTGCGTGCCTTGCCGTCGATGTAACGCTCCAGCGATAGAATCTCCGTCCCCCGCGCGTCCATCTTGATCAGGTCGAGGTTGCGTTTGTCATTGAGCCGTCCGAAGCGTTCGGTGAAATTGTCGTAAAGCCGGTTGAGCATCTCCCGCAGGGCGGGGTTCGCCGTCAGCGTTTCCGCCTCGTTGTTATAAAGGTGGTAATAGGCATCGCGTATCTCGATATACATGGAGGCTTTCGTCCGTTGTGCAGGCGTGAGTTCCAGCGGGTGGAACATGGGTTGCAGGGATTCAATCCCCCGCAGGTAGCCGACCCGGTTTTGTCCGTCCGTGACGAGTGTCCCTTCGCGGAAATAGGGGGCGACCTCCCCCTCGAACGGGCGGGGTTTCATATCCGCCTCCCGTATCTGCGGCATTTCTTTACCGGGTTCTTCCTCCTCCGGATTGTCCGGCGTGTCGAACAGGCTGCCCGTTCTCGGCGTACCGGCGGCTTGTTTCCGTCTGTCTTTCGGGGCTTCCGTCGGGGGGCGTACCGCCTGCCGTTCCCGCTGTTCCGGGGTTTCCTGCTGCCGGGCGTTTTGCCGGCGCAATTCCGCCCTCCGTTCCGGGGTAAGCGACATCATCATCTCGTAAAAGCCGTTGATCGGCGGGTTGTCCTCCCAGTTCAGGGAGGCATACAAGTCTTCGGGATCACGCTCCGGTGGCGTCGTTTTCGGCATTTCGCTCTTCTGTTCCTCCGGAGAGGAGGCCGGGGCGAATAACGAGGGTTGCCGGGGCGTCTTCCGCTTTGCTCCCCGGCGGCTGTTCCTTTTCTTGGATATACCGAGTTCTGCCTGCCGCCGCTCCTCGGCGCTGAAGCCGAACAGATCGTAGAGCGTCAGCAACGGTTCCTGCTGCACGTTTACCGGTTCGGCAGCTTGGGTGGCAGGCTGCGGACAAACCCGG
>OCAT01000252.1_pt1 | contig 51648 bp, 43 predicted proteins | sample 1538311 | NCBI WGS metagenome assembly OCAT01 (sample SAMEA2580287, study PRJEB22360) | human gut metagenome | biome: human gut; feature: human-associated habitat; material: faeces | place: Denmark | collected 2008/2010
CACACCTGTAGATTAGCATAACCTGATTTGGGGAAAGAGTCAACTATTAATGAAAGTACAAATTTTTCTGTCTACCAATGATGGAACCGGCTTTATTTTTGTCATACAAAAAAAGCAACGATATTAAAAGTAAACATAAGAAAAATAATATTGTCATTGCCGTGCTTTTATTCTTTCTGTCATGTTCGGGCTTGCCCCGGACATGACATAGAAAAAGCCGAACATGACTATAAGGAAAAAGAGGACGAACATGACATAGAAAAAGCCCCTCAAATGAGGGGCTGGGAAATCTCGGAAGCTTACTTTTCTGCCGAAGCCAATTTCTTTTTGTCGGCAGAAGCAAACATACTCTTGTGAGATTCTTTGAGCGCAGCAACATTTTTCTTGAAGCTGGCCAGTTTCTTCCCACTGAGGTTTCCTCCGGCAGCCGCTTTTATTTTCAGCGGGTTGACCCGTTTGCCGTTCTGCAAAACTTCGTAGTGAAGATGCGGACCAGTCGAACGTCCGGTTGAACCGACATAGCCGATTACCTGCCCCTGCTTAACGCGGACACCCGGACGCATGCCTTTGGCAAACTTCCACATATGTCCATAAGCGGTTGAATATTCGGAATTGTGACGAATTTTGATAAAGTTTCCATAACCGCCGTTGTATTTTGCCATCTGGATTACACCATCCATTGAAGAACATGGCAAACATATTATAAGGAGTGGGAAGTGCTCCGAACGCCCCAATGGACGCGATAGCTGCGCAGAATCGGATGGAAACGACGGCCGAAAGGCGAAGAAATTCGTGCCTGCTTGAAAGACATGGGTTTGCGATCCAGCGTCTTTTTCATAGCATAGCCTTTTTCATTGTAGTAATCGACGCTGCCGTTCTTGTCTTTGAAACGATACAGCGCAATTTTGTCTTTGCGCAGCTGCAAAGCGGCATACAGAATATCGCCGGATTTTACGGTTTCGCCGTTAGGGGTAATTTTGTTTTCATAAATGATTTCAAACTTGTCGCCTTTGCGCAAATCGCGGCGAAAGTCGACGCTGTAGGAAAAAATATTGATAAAGTTGGCAACGACACGACTCGGAACCCCCTGTTTCTGCATGGAAGCGGACAAAGTGCCGCTGATGTCACCGGAAGCCGAATTGACTTCCTCAATCAATTCGTCCTGTTCGACACGCGCCACATATTCCTCTGCCTCGTTTTTCTCAATAACATAACGTTTGCCGAGGCTCGGCGTAATGGTAATATTGTCAAGGGAGAGAAGCGTATTCTCCCGGCTGTCGACCGTCGTTGTAACGCTGATTTTCTGCCCCACGCGCAGACTACGGGGATCATAAAGTTTTTTGAGCTTAAGATAGATGTCATGCGCTTCGTTATATTCCAGACCAAGGTCAGACAGAATGCTGATAAGCGTATCCCCTTTGGATATTTCGATTTCGCTTTCGACAGTCTTCTCCCGATTGCCGTAATTAACCATTTCATAAAGGGATTTGATATTTTCGACAGAGCTTTCGGGATAAATGGTTTCAGCTCCGGCAACACCGTTTTGAATGGAATTTTCCATCATAATGTAGTCGAATTTGTCAGTGCGGGAAACAGACGCATTAACGCTGTTGTTATTGGTCAGCGACAAAATAAAAGCAAAAGTTACTGCCGTCGCATAGCCCAGAGCCAGCAGACGGTGCTTGTTGCGCGGATTGAAATCAATCTTCATAAGCTGTTGTAAATTCATATAATCATCACACTTAATTTTGTAATTAACGCCAAAGTTAACATTATAATCAAATTATTTTCAAGCATATTATGCTCCTTGGCGCAAAAAGCCAAGCAAACTCTGGTATTATGTGTATAAGTGGGATTGTATCACGAATTTTATTAATAATCGTATAATTTTTTTAAAAAAGTGCTTGCATTTATTTTTTTTGTTGGTTATAAGGATATTCGTCATTAGATGGGGGCGTAGTTCAGTTGGTTAGAATACATGCCTGTCACGCATGGGGTCGCGAGTTCGAGCCTCGTCGCTCCCGCCATCTAAAAACCCGGTTCAATACCGGGTTTTTTGTTGTTCGGCAAACGGCAGAAATTTCCTGTACCACATCAAATACAAATTTTAAGACAAATACTCGTTGTCGCCGCAGCCGGCATTTATAACAAGAATTTAAGGCACAATATCAAACGCAATATTATTTTCTTTTTCAGCAAAGAAATCCTGGCCGACTTCATTGACTGCCGGCCACAATTCGCCGGGACGCCCGCGTTTGACGCCGAGAAAAATTCTGGTTTCGGCGTTAATCTTAAAAATGCGGCACAAATCGGAATAAAAACTACAGACAAATTTGTAGTTTTCGGGTTTCAGCGTCCAACTTTCCCCTTCGGCAACATTTTCGCCCTGATAAACAACCAGCCGATTGTCCAAAAAGTAACCACGCGGGAAATTTTCAATTATTTCATGAACCCGTTCCTCAGAAAAGCCGCAATTCTGCAAAAGTTCATTGTGGGCAAAAGCGTTGCCGGACCGGCTGAAAATTATTCCGATTTCGGGAATAATCACAAAAGGACGGCGCCGCTCGTGATAATCGATTATCGCTTCGTTCATGTTTTTCTCTCTAAAATTTTTGTTTATTATAAAAAATAAAACTTAAAAAGCACTAAACTTATTGGACAAAGCAAAAGTTTTATCATCTAATGTGATTTATGACACGGAGCAAAACATGCTGAAAACACTTTTTGAAAACGCGCGCAATGACGACGGATATATTGATAATCGAAACTTTGAAGACGAAACGGCAGACGGCCTTGACATATCCGGCTGCGATTTTGAAAACGTGCTTTTTCGCCGTTGCAAATTCAGCCATTGCAACTTTGAACGGGCCAGTTTTTGCAATACGACATTTGACGGCTGCGATTTTGCCAACTGCAACTTTGAAAACAGCTACTGGAAAAAGGCCGGAATTTCGGACAGTAAGGGAGACGGCGGAAATTTCAGCGGCAGCCGCTTTAAGGAATGCGTCTGGAAGGACAGTTCCTTCTGTTATGCGAATTTTTCCCGGGCTGTGTTCGAAGGTACGCATGTCCGGCGCTGCAAATTTCGCGAAGCGTTTCTGTCCGAAGTCAAATTTCAGCTGACGTTATTTAAAGAAACGGATTTTTACCGCGCCGATTTCTTTAAAACGCCGCTGAAAGGAATGGACATGTCCGACTGCATCATTGACGGTATTCTGGTATCGGAAACATTCCGCGAACTGCGCGGCATGAAGGGCGGCATTGAACAGGCTCTCAGTCTGGCCGGGCTGCTCGGTATGGAAATAAAATAAAAAAAGCGGCTTTCTTAAATTCAATAAGAAGCCGCTTTTTTGATTATTCCCGAACCATGTTTACTCTGATAACACGCTTATCGGTTTTAATTTCCTTCAACCCCCAGCCTTTTATCTTCTCTCCCTTTTGCAGAAAGATATTATAAACCCGGCGGTAGTTGTCAAAAACGACGCTGACGCAATTACTTTCGTCAGACAAAACCGTCATATCGGTTATTTTTTCGCCTTTTCTGACATAAACGTCAACCGTACAATCCTTTTCCTTCAAGATTGTGCTGTGATATTTTTTCATCTCCACATAATCCTGATGGATTTGTTCAAACAGCGCGGTTTCCGCATCTTTTTCCTTGTTTTGCGAGCATGAGCACAACAGCGCACACAACGCGAATAATAGTATTCTGTTCATATTCTTAAAGTTTTATCATTTAGCAATATAGCATATTTTTGTCCATAAAACAACTGTTAATCGGACGCAGAAAAATTTTGCCGGCCAAAAAAGTTTATGATATATTCGGCACATCATTCGGAGACAGATTATGGCAGAAGAAAACAAAAACGAAAAGAAAAGGAGCCGAGGCGGCCGTCTGCTTGCGCTGATGCTGGCCTCACCGGTCAACACGCTGTTCATTTTGGCACTGGCATATTATGCCTTTCAGATTTATGTGCTGAACAACTCGCCGCTTCTAAACAAGGCAATCATGCTGGGCATCGCCTGTTTGTGGATTTTGTGGTTTGCAGCCAAGAATCTGATTAAGCTTCTGCTGCTTCTGATCCTGGCAGGAACCGCCGTATACGGCTATGCCACCCGCGATGTCCGCAAATGCGAGGAAAACGGCGGCGTCTGGAACAAAGAAAGTAAAACCTGCGAAGAAAAAACCGGCTGGCTGCACGAAATTCAGAAACTGGTCGAACAATATCTGAAAAAATAAGTTACCGACACGTTTTAGAATCGGCAATTCCCTGCAGCAGGGCCAAAATGGTTTTGCCGGTACTGTTCCTGAAACGCTGTTTGAGTTTGTAGCGGCGTTTGTATTCTTTGACTTTCGGATTTTCCTTGGCCTTGGCGGCTATTTTTTCCTTATTTTTAAGGTAATATTCGCGGCAGCTTTGTTGGCGGTTGGCATTTTGATTATGCCGACGGTCAATTTCTTTCAACAATTCGGGATTTTCTTCCTTGAGGCGGCGGCGCCGTTCATTATTGCGGCTGCGAATGGTTTCGCGGTTTTCCTCACGATATTTCCGGTTGCGGCCGCGGCTGACAATCCGCTGATAATCTTTCTTTTCCTGAGGCATCTGCCGCCAGTATTTTCGAGCATCGGCCGCCGCTTTTTCAGGATTTTCGGCACGCAGGCGCTGCATGCGCAGTCTGCTTTTTTCACGCAGTTCGGCCTTTTTTTCTTCCGACAGCGACGCGCGATAAAGCTTATACTTCTCAGGAGAATAGGTTTTGTTCCGGGCTTTGCGGTTGTCTTTCCGCAAAGTTTCCCGGTTGGCATCAAGGTACTTTTTCTTTTCCGGATAAAAGGCTTCCCAAACAGCGGCCGCCTCGGCAAAACCGATATTGACCGCGCGGGCGGACGGTTTTTCGGCCGCTTTGAGATTCAGCCGGTTGAACACCTGCGGAAACAAGGCCAGCTCCTTGCCGCCGGCTTTGAGTTTTACCGGAATCAGGGCGTAAACCGCCAGAAAGGTTTCTTCGGAAAAATAAACATTTCCTTTGAAAACTTCGGCCAAATCATGTTCGGAAAGCAAACGAGACAACCCCGAAGACTGCAGAAAATCCTTTACTTCACCGCGCTCTTCCGGCACACCGCCCAACCAGGCGCAGAAAATATCCGACAATTCGTCAAAATCGTTCTTATTAAATTTTTTCAATAAAATTCTCCAAACTGATAATGTTCAAATTGTACGTTATTTTGTCTTTTTGTCAAATTATTTTGACTTTCGGAAAAAATTATTTGCTGGATTTTTGCATTTATATTGATTATGTTAATGTTTGCAGAAATGAGGATTAGATGATGAATCAGTTAAAACAGCAATTTGCGATTATCAACAGAATCAAATGTCTGGTCAAAAAGACCGGTTCGTCCTTTTTCAGGCGCCGCAAAGATCCCGGCATATCCGAAGACATTGCCAAAAAAATTCAAAAATCCGCCTATGATCTGAGCCACCTCAAGCAAAAAGACATCATCACGCCTCCGTATCTGGACATTGCCGAACAGCTTCAGGTTAACGATGACCAGATTTTCCGCGCCGCCGTCTATAACCTGACCAACATTGCCGTCAATGAAGAACGCTATGCCGCCGAAATCATCAAAGCGTTGGAAGAGACTGCCTTTCAATGCAACAGAAGCGGAGAACAGCTTGAGTATGTCAAAAACAAAATAAACGTCATAAAAAATAAATTGCGAAACAAATAATTAAAGCCCTCTCAGATGAGAGGGCTTTTTTTCTTTGTCATATTCGGGCTTGGAGTCGATAGTTGGCGAGAACGAGCTATAAGCGAAGTTCGAGGCTTACGGGACGAAAGGGGCCCAACGCAGTTGGGAATTTACACCCGAATATCCAACCGTAGGCGCCACGCTGAGCGTGTGACCCGAATATCTCTTTCCTGAATTGCCGGATCAAGTCCGGCAATGACAGAGGAGAAGAAAAGAACACGGCAATGACAGTATTATTTTTTTCTTATGCTAGACTCGCAATATCGTTGCTTTTTTTTTGTTGTTTCCAAGGCGAATTAATATTTGACTCGCCGTGATTCTTGTATTAAATTCAACACCGGTTTTAATCAATTTTCTAAAGAATGAAAATGCGCATTTTGGTAATACATTCCATACGTTCGATTATTATCCCTTAGGGGATGGCATTTTTTCATACATATATCATACAATCCGAGGCGCCGTCGTTTGGCGCGACCGCATTAAAATAATTCAAAAAATTAAGGTGTTTACTGATGACTAAACATTATAAGGAAGTTAAGGCCAAGGCCGACTTTGTCGAAATCGAGAAAGAAGTCCTCAAGTTCTGGGACGAAGACAAAACTTTTGAAAAATCCGTTCACAATCGCGACGGTGCCGCCGAATTCGTTTTTTACGACGGTCCTCCGTTTGCCAACGGTACGCCGCACTACGGACATATTATGGTTTCTTACGTTAAAGACGTTGTCGCCCGTTATCAGACGATGAACGGCAAAAAGGTTGAGCGTCGTTTGGGGTGGGACTGCCACGGTCTGCCGGCCGAAATGTCTGCCGAAAAGCAGCTTGGCGTTTCCGGCCGCAAACAGATTGAGGAATACGGCGTCGAAAAGTTTAACGATTTCTGCCGCTCTGACGTTCTCAAATATTCCGGCATCTGGGTCGAGATGTTTAAGCGCATCGGCCGCTGGGTGGATTTCAGTCACGATTACAAGACCATGGATTTGCCGTTTATGGAAAGCGTCATCAACAACTTCAAACAGCTCTGGGAAAAAGGTTTGGTTTATGAGGACTACCGCGTCCTTCCATATTCCTGGGCTGCCGAAACCCCGCTGTCCAACTTTGAGGTCAATCAGGGCTATCAGGACAAGACCGACAATGCCATAACCGTTATGTTCACGCTTGAAAACGGTATGAAAATGCTGGTCTGGACCACCACGCCCTGGACGCTGCCTTCCAACCTCATGCTGGCCGTCGGCAAAGACATTGACTATGCCGTAATGGAAGAAGACGGGCAGAAATATGTTCTGGCGCAGGCTTTGCTCAGCCGTTATAAAAAACAGTTGGAACATGCCACACAAGTTAGCACGATGAAAGGCGCCGATTTTGTCGGCATGGCTTATGAGCCGATGTTCCCTTATTTCAAACACCTGAAAGAAAAAGGCGCTTTCCGGGTTCTTTCCGGCGAGTTTGTATCCACCGAAGACGGTACCGGTATTGTTCATATTGCGCCGGGCTTTGGTCAGGACGACTTTGAAGCCTGCCGCGCTTATGACGAGAATTTCCCGGTCGTCTGCCCGGTTGACGAGGCCGGCAAGTTTACCGCCGAAGTTCCCGATTATCAGGGCAAACAGGTTTTTGAGACCAACGAGCCGATTATGCAGCTGTTGAAGGAGAAAGGCATTCTGGTCAAAAAAGAGCAGTATACCCACTCTTATCCGTTCTGCTGGCGTACCGATACGCCGCTGATTTATAAGGCGATGTCAAGCTGGTTTGTCAAGGTAACCGATTTCCGCGACGACATGGTCAGAAACAATCAGCAGATTACCTGGGTTCCGGAGCACATTAAGGACGGCCGCTTTGGCAAATGGCTGGAAGGCGCCCGCGACTGGTCGATTTCGCGCAATCGTTTCTGGGGAACGCCGATTCCGGTCTGGAAGTCGGACAATCCGCAGTTTCCGCGCATTGACGTCTTTGGTTCCGTCGCCGAAATCAAAGAAAAGACCGGTATCGAAGTTACCAACCTGCACAAGCCTTATATTGACGAGGTCGTTTATCCGAACCCTGACGATCCGTCCGGCAAAACCATGATGCGCCGCGTCGGCGACGTCTTTGACTGCTGGTTTGAATCCGGTTCCATGCCTTACGCGCAGGTTCACTACCCGTTTGACAACAAGGAATGGTTTGAAAACCATTTCCCGGCCGATTTTATTGTCGAAGCCATGGATCAGACCCGCGGCTGGTTCTATACCCTGACTGTGCTGTCGACGGCGTTGCATAATAAGCCGGCGTTTAAAAACTGTATCTGTACCGGTCTGCTGATGGCAGAAGGCGGACAAAAGCTGTCCAAGCGTCTTAAAAACTATCCGGATCCGAACGAAGTTTTGGATTCTATCGGTTCTGACGCTTTGCGCTGGTTCCTGGTTTCTTCGCCGGTCTTAAAAGGCGGCAACCTGGCCGTCGACCAGGAAGGCAAAGAGATTGCCAAAGCTGCCCGTGTCGCTCAGATTCCGATGTGGAACGCTTATTACTTCTTCACGCTTTATGCCAATGCCGAAGGTTATCAGGCCAAAGAGGTCAGCGGTTCGAGCGAGGCGATTGACAACTATATCCTCTCCAAGCTCAAACGCCTGGGCCGGATTGTCAAACAGGGGCTGGACACCTATGACGTGGCGCTGTCCTGCAATGAGGTTGCCTCCTTTATGGAAATTCTCAACAACTGGTATATCCGCCGCACCCGCGACCGTTTCTGGTCCGGCGATCAACAGGCTTTCGACGTTTTGTATACGGTTTTGGTCAACCTGAGCAAAATCATGGCGCCGCTGATGCCGTTCCTTTGCGAATATGTTTACAAGAATCTGACCGGCGGCGAAAGCGTCCATCTGACCGATTACCCGCAGCTTGAAAACATTAAGCTGGACGAAACGCTGGTTGACGAAATGGACTTTTTGCAGGACTTATGTTCGGCCGGCAAGTTTATCCGCGAGGAGAAAAACCTCCGCAATCGTCTGCCTTTGGCCGGTTTGACGGTTGTCGGCGATAATCTGGGCTTTTTGAACGGACAGTATCAGGATATTATTAAAGACGAACTGAACGTCAAGGAAGTTAAAATAGACAATAATCTGGCCGCTTATGCCGCCAAGACCGTCTATCTCTATACGCCGCTGCTCGGCAAAGCGCTGGGCAAGGATATGGGGCCGGTTATGGCCGCGTATAAACAGGGCAGATGGGAGCTGAATGCCGACGGCACATTGTCGATTGCCGGCCAGACCCTGACGCCGGATTTGTTCGAAGTCCGCCTGGATATGAAAGACGGTGTTGCCGGCAAAGCCTTTGCTGATAACAAGGCCGTTGTAACGCTGGATACGAACGTAACCGACGAACTCAAACGCGAGGGTATGGCGCGCGATTTCGTCCGTTTGGTTCAGACCTTGCGCAAAGACAAGGATTTCAACATTTCCGACCGTATTGAACTCTGCTATGCGACCGATGATGCGGAACTGTGCAAGGCGCTGGACGAAAACAAGGCCTATGTGGCCGAACAGGTTCTGGCGGTTAAGGTCAGCAGCAGTTGTTCCGGCGGTACCAAAGCCGATATTGAAGGTGCCGAAATTGTTTTTGACGCCAAAGTGACCGACGCCAAAGTGGCGTAAAAACAAATAAGCGAAAAAAGCCGTCCGCCAGACGGCTTTTTTTGTGTCTGTTCGGCCTTGAGCCGGACATGACACAGAGGAAAGCGTCATGCCCGGGTTTAACCCGGGCATCTCTCTAGTATTATCCTCGGCTTCTTCCCCGTCATGTTCGGCCTTTTTTCTTTGTCATGTTCGGGCTTGACCCGAATATCCCTTTTAGATTCCCGTGCCAAGCACGGGAATGACAGTATTATTTTTTCTTCTGTCGTCCTCGGACAAGCGCAGCGCGTTCCGGGGATCTCTGGATGTCCGGGTCAAGCCCGGACATGACAATGTTTATTTTTTCTTTTAGATTCCCGTGTTAAGCACGGGAATGACAGAAGAGAAGAAACGAACACGGGAATGACAAGAGGAAAGAAAGCCGGGAAATGACATCTGCAAAAAAGCCGTTGCAAAATAGAAAACAGCTTTTATAATCATCTTCGTTATCAGAATTGGTTAAGCTGATAACGGAGTATGAAAGCTCCTTACACAGAACCGATAGCCTCCTGTAAAGGAGGATGACGCGATATAAGCCGCTTTTGCGGACGAATAAGCGTACTGTCTGTGTACAGCTTTCAACATCCTCCGCCTTTTCTGACCGAAAAGGCGGTTTTGTTTTAACAAAACATGAAGGAGTTGAACATAAAATGAAACAGGTTTCAAAAACAGCAATCAGAAAAGAATTTTTGAAAGACTTAGGCTTGGCCCTTTGGCTGGAACGGCGGAGCCGCCGATTGAGCATTAAAAAAGTCGAGAAGAAAGCCGGCGTTCCGAGCTGGATAATAGACCGAATAGAGAGAGGTCTCTGCGCCGATATTTTCAAACTTTTTCGGCTTTGCGGCTATTACGGCCGAAAAATCAGGGTCAAATTGGACGAGTGACGTTTTTTTCGGAACGGCGGCAAAAAAATCCGCCGTTTTTTGTTGACTCGCAGATTTAATGTGCTATCTCAAAGGCAGACAAGGAGAAAGACATGTTCGGACATTTTGACTGGCACCATTTTATCAGTGCTTTTGTGGTTTTGTTTGCAGTTATTGACATTACCGGAAATATCCCGGTTATCCTGACGCTCAAAAAGCGCGGCAAGAAAATCAATGCCCTGAAGGCGGCGCTGTTGTCGCTGGTAATGTTTTTTATCTTTTTCTATGTCGGCGAAGCGTTTTTAAATCTGTTTAATGTCGACATCTCGTCTTTTGCCGTTGCCGGTTCGCTGATTATTTTTATTGTGGCTATGGAAATGATTTTGGATATCGAAATATTCCACGATCAGCCCGATGCGCCGAAGGACGCAACCTTTGTGCCGGTGGTCTTTCCGCTTATTGCCGGCGCCGGAGCCCTGACCACGCTGCTGTCCATTCGTTCCCAATACAGCGACATCAGCATTCTGGCCGCGGTTGTCGCCAATATGATAATCGTCTATCTGGTGCTCAAGCTGACCAAACGCATTGAACGGCGGCTTGGTCCCGGCCTTATTTATATGCTGCAAAAGTTTTTCGGCATTATTCTGCTGGCCATTTCGGTCAAGCTATTTATGACTAATATTACCCCGCTGCTGGCCAGCCTCAAATAATCTGCACGTCTTAACCATATATTATGAAAGTTCTGTTACCATAAACAAAATTATGGACAAAACTTGGGCTTTGTGCTATTCTGTCCATAATTAAAGATGTTTATCGGGAGACAGAACAATGGCTGAAGCAGTAAATTTGGGTACCTATCATGACCTTTTCTTCAAACTCGGCGGCACGGACAAAACGGCGGATGAATTTGCCGCGCTGACCGATCAGAAAGAAATTGACCGTATTAAGGAAGTTTATGCAAGCTGGGTCGCCAAATATATTAATGTTGACGAAAAAAATCCGCCGGAAGAAGGTCTGCCCAACGACGTCGAAGCCGAAAACAAATACTTTGCCAAGAAGGAAGAAGAAGTCGCCAATGCCCCTGAAGGGGAAAAAGCTTCAAAGCGCCAGGATTTAAATAAAGAATATGAAAAGGCGGGCTGGAAGGAAATTCAGGTTGGTTTGATTTCATCGAACGGACCAGGGATTTTAAAGACGTATCATTACAACCCTAAGGATCCGGCTTATGAAGGTATGACGCAGGATGAACTGCGAGCTCATTTTTCTGAAAAATTGAGAGAAGAGCAGGGCGAAAGCAAGCCGAGGGACGAACAGGAAGACAACCGTCAGGAACCCGAGCCGCTGAATGTTTCCGAAGGCGAAGAAAAGGAAGAGGTTCCGGCGAATGAGGAAGAAAATCAGGATTGGAAAGACGACAAGGAAAAATTCTGGAAACAGCATTGTGCCGGATATGAGCAGGACTGCGAACGCGATGCGGAAGATACCGAAGGCCTGACGCTTAACATCAGCAAGGACGACAAAAAGCTCGGTCAGGTTCGCTACTCTGACCAGAAGCACGCCAGCATTGCCGGCGCAGACGGCAAAACCGCCGATTATTCGGTTTTCCTCGGTCTGGTTAAAGATGCCAAGCGCAACAATCAGGCCATTAACTTTTCGGGCGAGATGTCGCCGGAGTTTGCCGCCAAGCTGAAACTGGCCTGTGAGGAACTTGGCGTTGCCTATCAGAATGCGCCGGAGGGCAAAATTGACGCCAATGGTTTCGAAGATCAGCTGAGCGAAGAAAGCAAACGCAAACTGGCCGAATACAATGCCAGGTTTGACCGGCAGGAAGAAAATGCGCAGGAGCAGCCGGCCGGTCCGAAAAACTACGACGAACATCTTGACCAGTTCAAAAAGGATTTGGCCGACGGCAAGGAAATCGACCTTTCCGCCATTGCGGACGAAAAAGAAAAGGTTATCGCTTACGCCGCCGCCATGGTCGCCGCCAAAGACGCCCAAAAAGAAGACGTCGCCATTAAAGGCGCGCCGGAAAAGACAATCGGTTATAAAAACGAAAAGGTTTTCGAACAGGATGAAAACGGCGTTATCAAAAGAGGCGAGGACGGCAAGCCGCTGATGACGGAAAATCCGCTCTACGCCGCGGCCAAAGATTTGCCGGAAGAAGCCCGGGCTGCATTGGAGGGACACAATCAGGGCGTTCGCCAGCAGCAGTTGGAGGCGGCTCGCAGCCGGGTTGCAGGCACGCCGGAACGCGCGAAAGAAGCCGCGCGCCGGGCAGAGTTCCGTGACAACAATCATCAGTATGACGAAAACAGCAATTTCAATACCAGAGCCGACCGTGAAGCGCGGGCGGCCGTGATGAGACAATATTGGGAAAACAATCGGACCAACTCCTGATGGCCCAAGCCCCTCGGAAGAGGGGCTTTTTTACGCAAAAAGATTGCAGTTTGCTTAAAATTTGCTAAAATAGTCTTATCTTGAACGACGGAGGAGCAAATGGCCGAAAATACCTATAACTGGCAGTCGATGGATTATAAGGAGCTTAGTTTTGTGGATAAGCACCTTGATATGTCTTTGCCGGAACAGGTCGAACTCCGCCAACAGCTGCGCGATTATACCGCCGGCCGGGTTAAGGCTTTTGCCGACGGTTCCGCGCTTATTCAAAACGCTGCTGAATACAAGCTTATTTACGGCCTGATTAATGACCGGAATCTGAACGGTTCGGAGGCCGACGGAGGCAAGGCCTCGACCGAAGCGCTGCAAGCCTTTGCCAAAGTCAGGGGATTCAAAAATACGGCTACCGGCGAACTGGACATTTATGACCCCCGCTGCGGCATGAGCGCCGAGGAATTTAAGGCTTCCATGCTTAAACCGGTGCTTGAACAAAATACGGATTATAAGCCGGACGGCGTTTCCGGCGTGGAAATCGGCGACAAAAAGGAAATCGCCGGCGGCGGCATTTCGCAGGCCGCGGCCGAAAAAATGCAGGAACAGATGGCGCAGATTCTTGACGCGCACAAGATGGACGCCGGAGCCATGCAGTCGCTGCAGGAAGACATGGCTAAACAGGCCGGGGCCGGCAGCGCCAAAGCGCCTTATGCGGCGCCGGAAACTTCGGCCGAAAAGACCAATGAAGAAAAAGAGTTGGACAAAGGCAAAACCGATGAGAACGCGCTGGGTGCCGATTTGGCCGAAAAGCAGATTGAACTTCATGCCGTTGCCGACAACAGCGCCGACAAAATCCGCGAGCGCCAGATCGGCGAGGCCATGCTGGCCAAGGAAACCGCCGAAACGACGCAGGATGCGAGAGAGTGGAAGGAGTTTGCCGAAGCCAATATGGTTCTGGCCGAAACGGTTTTGGATGAAAAGGCGATTGTAACGAAAATTTTTGAGGGCGTGAAAGAGCAGAAGGACAATGATTATTGCGCCATAATCGAGCGGCCTTCTGAAGATATGATTAATGTGGGCGCCCGCAAAAAGGAAAAGAGAAACGAAGAAAAAAGAGATAATGAAAAAGGCAAAGCGCCGGAAAAGGAACCGGATTTGAATGTTTTTCGGCAAATATTCAAAATGGCCAAAAAAAGAAACGTCAACAAAGTTGTCATCGGCGACGATTTGTCCCAGGAGGCTCGGGAAAAAGCCACCGTTGCTGCCGTTGCCGAAGACATGAAGGTCGACGGCAAAGGCAAAACAAAGGAAGTTGACCTCAAAAAAGATTATGTTAAAAAGCTGCCGCCCGCCGTCCGCCGCAAGGTTCGCAATTACAATGTTTCCAATCTGACCCCCGAAGAACGGAAAAAGTATTGCGAAAAACGCAAAATTCTGCGCATGAGCGGACGAATCAAACCTAAAAAGCCCGAAAAGGAAATCAAGCCGGAAAACAGCTTTGTCAACGAAAAAGCCGCCGAACTTCAGGCTTCGGTAACCGGCAAAATGATGCCGCAGGACATGTCCGGTTTTGGGCGCGAATAAGCGTCCGTTCGGATTGGCTCCGACGTCCCATGTATGGCTGAAACTGTCATATAAAATAAATTTTAATCTTTTTGCTGTAAGCTCTTCATAAATAAGACGAAAATGTGCTGACATTCAAAGTTTATTGACAAAAATTATTGAAATTTTCGAATTTTTGTACTAAACTGAAGTTAGTCATAAACGTATAAGGGCACGAATATGGTGGACGAAACGAAATTGAACGATTCAAATCAGGCCGGCAATGTTGTCAGCGCCGGTGAGGGAAATGCAGCCGATGCCAAGCGCCGCGAACTTCAGCAGGCCGTTGAACTGGTTAACAAAGGGCTGGACGGTTTAAGTCCTGAAGAACTGACCCGGATATACCGTATTCTGAAAACGCACAGCGGTGAACCTGGCGCAGCCGGTGAAGCTTTCGCCAAACTTGACGCCTTTGCGCAGAAACAGGTAAAGGATTTTGCCGAGGGCAAAGAAAAAGTCGCGCCGGAAGACCTGACCGGCATTCAGAATCTCGAAACCGAAATCGTAACGGTTCATAACCCGGAAACGGGAGAATTGTCCGCCGCTGAACGTGTGGAGCGCGAAAAACGCGAGCTTGACGCTCAGCTCGGCCTGACCCATTTGTCACCGTCGTTTAAGCCGGTAATTGACAAGAATCTGTCGGAAATGGATGCCATGCTGGCCGGTTTCGACGCGTTTGCCCGTAAGCCGGACGGCACACCGCTTCACCCCGAAATGGCCAATATTGCCGACTTTTTTGAGCATGTCGATTTGCAGGCCGGTAAGGAAGACGGCGTCAAAGACAAGGAAGAACTTCGCCGCGAGCTGCTGGAAATGGCAATTTTGCAGGCCGAGTCCGAACTGGCGGTTAGTCCTGCTTTTGCCGGACTGAGCGCTGCTGAAAAAAGAAAAAGGCTGCTTCAGGCCATCGGCAGCCATGCCGACGCCATGGCGCTTGAAATGCTCAAGGCTCAGTTCCTGGCCGATTTTCAAACGGAAAATGCCGAGCTTTTGGCACATAAGGACAGTCTGACGCCGGAAGAGGAAAAAGAACTCGAAAAGAAAATCAGGGAATTTAACGACAAAGTCAAAACTGCGGCCAGAGGTTATATTGAGCGCAAATACCCTTCCGGACATTATAGCCTGAGCGGCACGAATGCGGCGGCCGTAATCATTGCCAACAGCCGCAACCAGGTTGCCGTCAATAACCGCATCGCCGAAAAAACCGGTCATAAAACCCTGAAAGAAAGAGCGCTCGGTTTTGACGCCCGCATGAAAGAAAAATATCCCAAGCTTTACCCCGCGGTTAAAAAAGGCATAGTTTCGGGTATTGTCGGATACGCTACCGGCGGCGTCGGTCTGGCGGCATTGTCCGCTTACCGCTCTTACCAGCTGGTTCGGACTTCTTATAAAACCTATAAGGACAGCGGATTCGAAGGTTCATACTGGAACTATCTGAAAAATAACAAAAAAGAGCTTGTCTCTCTTACCACGTCAGTTGTTCTGACCGGTGTTTCCGCCTATTTCGGCGGCAGCGACGTCGTCCAGCACGGCTGGAATGCCGTCGGCATGGTCGGCCGGGCCATCGGCGATACGGCTGCGGCCAAAGCCGGCGACAAACTGCTCAAAGCCGCCATTCGCGGCACCATATCCGTAACGTCGGGCCTGACCAATGCCGGCATGGATTTCCGCGCCGCGCTCAACGAACCGGACAAAGCCAGACGCAAACAGTTGTACAAACAGGCGGCGCTGACCGCCGGAATTTCGATATTCTCCGGCGCCGTCGGCGTGTTTTCCGCCGAATACGGCGACAAGGCCTTTGGCTGGCTCAGAGAACGTTTTTCAAGCCATGATGCCGGCGTGGACGGCGTTACCGGTGCGGCGCCGAAAGTAAGCGGCGTTCAGCCGCAGCCGGTGCAGCAGACGCCGGACTTCTCCCGCCTGAACGAAAACCAGCTTGATGCCAAACTGCATGAACTGGGCGTAAATCCGAAAGTTTATGAGGAGATGTCCCCGGCGCAGAAAGCGATACTGCTGAACAGACGCGTTGAAGAGCTTGGCCCGCTTGCCAAAGAAACGCCGGAAAATGCCGTTGCCGCCCAAAACGCCGAAAACGGACCGGTTTCCGAAACGCAGCTGAAAAACATGCTGGCCCGCAATGCCGAACGCCATCCCGGTGTCGACATGAACAAGGTTTACGGACAGCTGAAAGCCGCCGGAATCAAAAATCCGGAAGAAGCTTTCTATAAGTTGGAGCAGGCACGGCTGCTGGCCCCCAATGACAAGATTATGACCGTTGACGGCACCAATATCCGCGACACATTTTCCCGCGCGCTCAAAGGCGAAGCGCTGAGCAAAGCCGATATGGAAATCATCAGCCGCTCGGCTGCCAACGTCGACAATACCGGCCATTATCTGAACGATGTACGCGCGCAGGGCGGCACCGGCTATTCTTACCGGCCGAACGGCAAAATCATTGCCAATGAGCAGGAACACGGCGGTACGCCGCGCACCGGTTCCGTCAAAAACGGCGAAGTCCGTACCGAAAATCCGGAAACGCAGCCTTCCGGCAGCAAAATGCTTGATGTTGAAAAAATGTCGGAAGCCGACCGCAAACTTTATGAAAGCATGATGGCGTCTTTCCGGAACGGCAAAACGGACGACTGGCAGCTTGAGGCCAACAAGGCGTATCTTAAATACTGTCAGCTGCGCACCGACGGCAAAACCGAAGAGGCCGAAGCTTTTGCCAAAACTTTTGCCAAACCGCAGCCGACCGAAACGGTTAACGAAGACGGAAATAAGGATAAGGACGAAAATAATCCTTACCGGGTAGAAAAAGGCGACGGCAAGGCGCTGATTGCCGCCAAACGCGAAGCTGCCCGCGCCGAGGCAGCCTGGAAGGCTTCCGTTGAAAAAGTCCGCCTGACCGGCAAAGGCGTTGATGAGGTCAAAGATCTGCCTCTTGACGACAAACGCCGTATTGACGCCGAATATAAACATGCTCTGGCCATGAAAGAAGAAGTCAAAAAACAGATGGAATTCTCCAAAAAAGAGATTAAATTGGCCAAAGCCGAGCGAGATCAGCTTGGGGACGATATTGAAGCCCGCAAAAAGATGGAAGCGCGTATGACCGAAATCGGCCGTGAACTGAAACGCTACGGCATCGACAAGACCGATGCGCCGGCTATGACCGGAGATTACGGCGAAGACCGCCGTGCCGTGCGCGAATATTATAAAGACGTTTTGTCCAATAAAAAACATCACGGTCCGGCCATGAAACTGCTCAAGGAACGCGAAGAACTGCTCGGCAAAATGAGAGAGCAGGGGCCGCGTCCGCTGATGGAGCAGAAATATGCCGATGCCGAAGCCAGGGTTGACGCCTTGAACAAACGCGAACAGTATCGGGAGAATCAGGAACGCGAAACCGGAACGGCTGCCATGGAAAGACGGACGCTGGAAAAGCCTTTGGAACGTCAGGATCAGCCGGCGCCTTCGCAGAATGCAGCAGACAATGAAACCGAAGCTTCCCGTCCGAATACAGACAGACTGGATCAGGCCATGATTGCCGTCCAGGAGGGAAAGGAAAGGGAGATGGACAGCTATGCGACGGTTTCCCTTGCAGACTCGAAAGGCATGGAAAACGGACAGTTCTTCAGCGCCAAAGACAAGCTGGGCAACAATCAGTATGTCGGCGTAGACAAAGACGGACATGCTTTCCGGCTGACGGAATTTCATAATCTTAACCCCGACGGAAAGACGGCAAAAGGTCAGTTCCTGCGTATTGAGGTTGAAGAAAACCACCCGTTGTACAAGGCCTTGAACAGCGAAAGCATCAAAGAACGGATTGCGGCACAGCAACAGTTTTATAAGGAGTTCAAGCAGAGTTGTGCCGATAATGAAATTACGTCGGTCAAGGCGTCTCGGACGGCGGGCAGTGCCGGCCGGAGTTCAGGTGTTGAAAGGTAAAGTCTGTTTCTCAAAAAAAATTGCCTAATTTGACAAAAAGATATTGAAAAAAGCTCGTTTTGTGCTATAATGCCCACAATTAGCAAGAAAATTAAACAGGGAGTTTAGAATTATGAATGCTCAGGAAGCAGCAAGAATGGTTAATTCCGGCATGGAAAAATTAAGCCTCGCCCAGTTGGTGGAAGTGCATGCCGTTTTGAAGGGCGACGAAAACAGTGCCGGCCTGTTTCGTCTGGTCAGCGGCTATGCGAGAGGCCAGCTTTCGGCTTATGCCCGCAGCTCTGCAGATTTTCAGTCCCAAATGACGCTGGAAGACGCTGGTGCACTGCGCGAGCTTGCCGAGGAAGTCGGCTTTGACAAAGATGATAACCTGACCAGCGACGGTCAAAAAGCTCTTGAAATTGCGGCCCGCGTTTCCAAGCGTGCCAAGGACAAAAAAGTTGAAGAGGTTGTCGCCGCCGCCAAAGAACAGCCGGAAAAGAAGGAAAACCGTCTCGAGAGCATTTCTCTGACGCCGGAACAGATTAAATATCTGGATGAAAAAGGCATTATGCACAATGGCACGCTGGAAAGCATCGCCTGGTTCAAAGACCGTGACGAAGCGATGAAAATTTTGGCTGATGCCGGAGCCAAACCGGAAGAGACTCCCCGGACGCCGATTGCCGAAATCAAGGAAGACAACGTCGCCGAAAAGGTAAACGAAAACAATCTTGGCAGCGTTGACATCAGCAAAAATATGCAGCAGCTGGAAATGCTGTCGGCCTCGGTCAATCCGCTGGACGAAAATGACAAGTCCTTCGCGGACAACCGCGCTTCCCTGAATGTTCTTGACGTTTATGACGAAAAAGGCGTCAAATATGACGTAAAATCCGAACTTGTTGAGCAGGCCAAGCTCAGAACCGAAGCCGAAATGCTCGATGCCAAAAAGGTTACCAAAGAGGAATATGTCGAGCGTCTGAAACTCAATATTGACACGGCCGTTTATTCGGTTGTTACCGGCAACGCGGTTGATTTCAGCAGCTACAACGGCAATCGCGAACATCTGCAGCAGGTTCTGAAAAATAAAATTGACGTTTTTGCCAATGCCGAAAGCGGCAGCAAACCGAGCAAAGCGCACGTCCGTTTGGAAAGCGTGCTCGGATTTATGGCTGTTGAGTCCGCTCGTATTGACGGCAAAATCGAAAAAATCGAAAAAGCGGTCGGCAGCTTGCCTGTTATTCAGAAGTTTAAGGCTAAAATTAAGAAATTTGATGAAAGATGCGAACAGAAATTCGGTCCCAAAACCTGGGGATACGTCCGCGGTGCGGCTCTGGTTGCCGAAAAAGCGGCGCCGGCAATCGGCATGGCCTTTGTCGCCGGTATGGGCGGCCCGCTGGGTATGGGCGTTTATGCGGCATATGTCGTTAAAAAGCATGTCGTTCCCTTTACCAATAAATATATGGCTCAGCCCAAAGAGCAGCGGACCGGTTTCAGAAAATTCTGCAAGGAAAACAAAAAAGACGCGGTTCTGGCCGGTTTATATGCCGCTTCGGCAGGCTTGAGCGCCGGTATGGCCGTTTATGGTGCCGTCAGCAATTTGAGCGTCGCTGCTGCTGAAGCCGCTTCTGCCGGACAAACGCTGGATACGGCGGCCAAAGCTTCCCTGCTGACCCGTCATGTCGGTGTTGCCAAAATGAGTTTGTCCGGTGCCGCAATGCTGACCCGCAGCGCAACCGGCATTTATGAGGCGCAGAAAGCCGGAGACAAAAAAGAGCGCAACCGCCGTTTGCTGATCGGTTTGGGTTCTGCCGTTGCTTTTGTCGGCGGTATCTGGGCGCGCGATGCCCTTGGCAAATGGTTTGGTGCCGAAAAAGAAGACACGCACACCGAACCGAACCCGGAAAATGCCGGCGTTCAGAACGGAAACGGCGATGAAGGCGCAGCGGTTCAGCCCGGCGATGACAATCTCAATGCTGATAAGGATGCGCCGAATCACGAAACGCCCGATGCCGTTGTTCAGTACGATGATTTCTATCATGGTCCCGAAGTTGAGGCGAGAAGTAAAGAGAGCGTTATCCGTCTGCTGACCAACAGCCAGGTCAGCCGTTCGGAAGCCGCTCTGAAGGCCGAAATGATGATTTATCGCGTCGGTCATATGGATGAGAGTGTTCGTACCGCATTTCCGAGCGCCTCCGATGCTCAGATTGCCCACGCCATTCTTTTACGCGCTGCTGATGTTCGTAAAGGCGATGCCGATGAGCTGTTGAGGGCGCTGCTCGGTGACGGAAGCTGCTCCAAGCTGACGATGGAACAGCAGGTTTCCGAAATCCATAAGGGTTTAACCGGTTATAACTATGGTCAGCGCACCGATTTGCCGTATGGCCGCAATTTGGATCCGAATTATGTCGGTATCAACACCCGCTCGCGTTTTCTGCTTGATGACTGTGCCAGCGAACGTCTGGTAGATTATTACGATGTTAAGGAAGAACCCGTGGAAACGGTCGTTCCGGTTACGCGGGAAGTTCCTAAACCGGATGAACAGCCGGTTCAGCCTGTAGCAGATAAACCGAACGAAAATCAACAGCCGCTTCCCGAACGGAAGGAAACGGAACAGCCCGAAACGCCGCAGCCGATTACAAAATCCTATAAGGCTGGTAAGCCGTTTGAGGGTAAAGATACGTTGGCCGGCGGCCGTGACCAGATTAACCGTTTGGCCGAACTCGGCGTTGCCCGTTATAATGACGGCAAGTTCCGCTATGTTGACTACGATGAGCACTACAAAATGCTGAGACAACACGGTTTTGAGGATGGTCGGGCTCAGGAGATTGTCAAGAACCGTATTGCTGTGGAACAAAAGGAACTTGAAAATCTGAAAACCAGAAGCAAATAAGTAAAAAAAACCGGAGCTAAGGCTCCGGTTTTTTTACGCGCCGATATAAGTCCGTATATAACGCGTATTTTTGCCGATACGGGATAAAATCTCATAGCTGATGGTACCGGCGTCGCGCCCCATATCGTCCAGCGTATAATAGTCGGTAATAATACCGGCCAGATCGCCGACCTGCAGGTTGTCAATTCCGGTAACGTCGCAGATGATGTTGTCCATCGACAGCCGTCCGAGAATGCGCGCTTCGTGAATTTTGCCGCAGATGTTGAAAAAAACTTTGCCGACGTTGGACAGCGACCGCGGAATGCCGTCGCCATATCCGATGGAAACAATTGCCAGCCGGCGGTTTTCGGTTGCCCGGTAAGTAGCCGAATAGCCGACGAAATCGCCTTTCGGCAGGTCGGCAATCTGCAGAACCGGCGCTTTGACCGTAACCACGCTTTTCATCTGGTTCTCGCGGTACGGCGCGGTATTGATGCCGTACATTGCCGCACCCAGACGCACCATGTCCCATTGATATTCGGCGCCGAGAAAAGTTCCGTCGGAAGCCGACAGCGAAGCCGGCAGTTTCGGAAAATATTTTTCTTTCAGGCGGCGGAAGTTGTCCAACTGGTGCTGATTCATAAAATGCTCCTTGGCGTCGGCACAGGCCAGATGCGACAAAATCATCGAAAATTCGTTTTTGTCGGCGTCGGAAAGTTTTTCCAAATCCGTTTCGCGGAACCCAAGACGGTTCAGTCCGGTTTCAACCTGAATGACAGGCTTAATGCCCTCAATCCGGTTTTCCTTCCACCAGGCGAACATTTCCGGCGAACCGATGACCGGAATCAGCCGGCAGCGGCGGAAAGAATCGACGCTGTCTTCGCCGATGCCCTGCAAAACATAAATCGCCGCTTCGGGGACCAGATTGCGGATTCTTTCGCCCTCAATTCCGTGTGCAACGAAAAAATGGCGGCAGCTGCCTTCTTCATAAAGTTTTTTTGCCACAATGTCTGCATGCAGCCCATAGGCGTCGTCTTTGACCACCGCCGCCGCCTGTGCGTGTCCGGACAATGCCTTGAGGCTTTTGTAGTTATTAAGCAGATTATTCAGGTCTATTTCCAAAATTGGTCTTGTCAAAATATGCATGGCTGTCTTATTATCCTATATAAATTCAACGAAAGTCCTTATATGCAATTTATTGACACGCACATACATTTGCAAGATTTTAAGTCAAACTGTGCAACGGATATTGTCGGCGCTGCCCGGAGGGCCGGCGTCGCAGGCATGGTCTGCGTGTCGTCTTATCCCGAAGACTGGGAGCGGGCTGCGGCTCTGGCGTTGTCTTTTCCCGGTTACGTCGTTCCGGCTTTCGGGCTGCACCCCTGGTATTTGGAAAAGGCCGAAACCGGCTGGGAAACTTTGCTGAGCGAATATCTGCAGCGGTTTCCGCAGGCGCTACTCGGCGAATGCGGCCTTGACCGTTTGAAAAATTCCGCGTATGAGCCGCAGGCGGAAGTCTTTGCCTGTCAGATCGAGTTAGCCGTAAAATACGGTCGTCCGCTGATCGTGCATGCGGTACGCGCCGACGCCTGGCTGGAGGGATTTTGGGCAAAATTGCCGCCGAAATTTGTCTTTCATTCCTTTTCCGGCTCGCGCGAACAGCTTAATAAAATTATGATCCGCGGCGGTTATGCCGGATTTGGTTATTCGGTTCTGCGCAGCCGGCATCGGGAAAATGTGCTTAAGTCCGTTCCGGCGGAACGCATGCTGCTGGAAACCGACGGACCGTATCAGGGACCGCTCCCGAACGAGGAGGTAGCCTCTTCGGCGCTGCCGGAACTGGCAAGGCGGATTGCCGCCGTTCGCGGCTGTGCCCCGGAAACGTTGGCCGGACAAGTGTATCGCAACGCATTGGAGTTTATGGGCATTGGAAAATAGAAGATTTTTGCGAACCGAAGCTCTGCTGGGGCACGAAGGCATGGAACGCCTGCGCGGCGCCCGTGTGATGGTTGTGGGTCTCGGCGCCGTCGGCGGCTATGCTTTGGAAGCCTTGGCCCGCGCCGGGGTCGGACATTTGACGCTGGTTGATTTCGACGTCTTTGACGAAAGCAACATCAATCGCCAGATCCTGGCGCTGAGTTCCACTGTCGGCCGCAAAAAAACCGAAGTGGCGCGTGAGCGGGTTCTGGATATAAACCCTGACTGTGACGTGAAAATCATCGAAACTTTTGTCAATGCCGACACCCTGCCGCAGCTTTTGGCCGAACCTGTCGATTATGTCGTCGACGCGATTGACGCGTTGAACCCGAAATGCTGTCTGATGGAAACGCTGTATCGCAACGGCATCCCTTTTATTTCCTCTATGGGGGCGGCGCTCAAAACCGATGTTTCCCGCATCGGGCTGCGCCGGCTCAGCCGTACCGAAAACTGCAGTCTGGCAAGGTTTGTACGCAAGCGTCTCAAACGCCGCGGCGTCGATATCGGCAAAATTGTCTGCGTTTCTTCCGACGAACAGGTAAAACTGCCCGCAACCGCGCTTTTTGACGATAATGAAAATGATGCCAATCCGGTTGTCAGCGGTGGCAGAAACGGCCGCAAACGGCTGACGATGGGGTCCCTGCCGACCGTTACCGCCGTCTTCGGTCTGACGATTGCCGGCGAAATTATCAAAAACATCAGCCGCCGGGCTGATTCTGAAAGGTAAAATAATATGCTGCAAACACCAAAATCCCTGAGGCTTCACATTGCTTTGCTCGGTCGCGTCAATGCCGGAAAGTCAAGCTTTTTAAACCTGATTGCCGGTCAGGAGGTATCCATTGCTTCCGATGTTGCGGGTACGACCACCGACGTTGTCGAAAAAGCGCAGGAGCTTCTGCCGCTTGGTCCCGTCGTCTGGTTGGATACGGCCGGTTTCGGCGATGAAACCGTTTTGGCCGCGGAACGTCTGGCCAAAACCCGTCGGGTTCTGGACCGTGCCGACATGGCGGTTCTGGTCTGTGAAGGCGGCAAAATCGGCACTGAGGAGAAGGAAATTGTCCGCGAGGCCGAAGCGCGCAAACTGCCGCTGATTAAAGTTTATAACAAATGCGATTTGTATGGCTGTCCCGAAGACGGCATCAAAGTCGTTTCGACCGACCGCGGCAGCCGCGACCGGGTGCTGAACGAGTTGAAAGCCGCTCTGATAAAGGCAGTTCCCGAAGACTTCATCAATGCGCCGGTTCTGCTGGGCGATTTGGCACCGGCTCATTCGACGGTGGTCATGATAATTCCGATAGACTTTGAGGCGCCGAAAGGCCGGCTGATTATGCCGCAGGTGCAGGCTATCCGCGATGCGCTGGATCATAGTCTGACCGTGCTGGTCGTTAAGGAAGGCGACTATGCAGCCGCCCTGAATAATCTGAAAACGCCGCCGGCTTTGGTCGTCTGCGATTCTCAAGTCGTAGGCAGGATGGTTGCCGAAACCCCGGCAAATATCAAATGTACGACCTTTTCGACGCTTTTTGCCCGTCTCAAGGGCGATATTGTTAAGCTGGTCGAGGGCGCCGGAACCATCTCAAAACTTAAAGACGGCGACAAAGTTCTGATTGCGGAGTCCTGCACGCACCATGCGGTGGAAGACGATATCGGCCGGGTAAAAATTCCGCGCTGGCTGCGGGAAAAGACGAAAGCCGATTTGCTGATAGACCATGTTTCCGGCTGCGATTTCCCGGCCAATTTGTCCGAATATAGTCTGGTTATCCAGTGCGGCGGCTGCATGAACAACCGGCGCGAGATATTGTCCCGTATCAACAAATGCGAAAGTGCCGGCGTGCCGATAACCAATTACGGTATTTGCATTTCCGAACTCAAGGGCGTGCTTGAACGCGTTTTGGAGCCGCTGCCCGAGGCTTTGGCCGCATATCGGCGCATAAAGGCCTGATATTGAAAGTCACTGCTTCAGCAGTGATTTTTTTTGCTGGAATTTTTTAACCGGCCATGCTATTTTGGCGCCGATTGATGTATAATTGTGCGGTTGAGAGACAAATATTAAATGTTTAACTGACAAAATTTAACTGTTATGGACGCAAATGTTAAAATTGAGCCTTTTTGGCGCGTTGTAAGATTTAAACAACAGTATTGGATCCAGCTTTTTGCCGAAAACGGAGCTTACCGAACCCTGACCAAAACCACCAGAAAACCGGTCAGGATAGGCGATTACCTGCTGGTGCAGGCTTCAGCGGGGAAATGTATGACCGTTGTTTATCTGGATGAAAAGCAGGACGAGGCGGTGCCCTTGTTTATTGCCGAGCAGGTTGATGTCTGCGGCGGTTTTATCCGTATTGTCCGCAACGGCAGGGTGTTTTTCTGGGAACCCTCCATGCGCGGCTGGAGCCACCGGACGCCGGAACGTTGTATGCTTGACTGCGGAGCCGGAATGCAGACTTATGTTTGCTGCGAAGGAAGCGAAAAGGCTTTGCAGATATTTGCCGAAGCCCAAAAGTTGGGCGGATTTTAGCCCGTGCGGGTCGAGCTGTTTTGCCTCTGAAGGCAAAACAGCTTTTTTGTAAAAATTTACCGAAAATAAAACATTTTGCCGTAAACTGAAAACAAGGTAAAACAGCTTGCTATTGCCGCGTTTTCGGATTAAAATTCGACAAAATCGGCAAGGCTGAACTTATGTGGATTTTCAAAAAATGATTAAAATGATAAAACCTGTTGTCAATATCTCAAAGGTCATTGAGCCGTTTGATACGGTTATTGTCGGTCTTTATGGTGTCTTGTACGACGGCAGAAGCTTTAAAACCGAGGCTGTCGAGGCGCTCAAGGCCATGAAGCGCAGCGGCCGGAAAATTGTCCTGGTCAGCAATGCTTCTTTGCGTGTGCAGCAGGTTATCCGGCTCCTAAACGACAACAAGGTGCCGGTCATGGTTTTTGATGCCGTCGTTACCGCCGGCGAAATTCTGCACTACAAACTCAAAGTCAAGGATGAAACATTTAAAGGGCTGGGACTGACTTATTTCAACATCGGCGGCTCGGAAGGCCTTGGCGTTTTTGCCGGGCTTGATTATCTGCCGGTTGAAGAACTCGGCCGGGCCGATTTTATGTATATGGGTTCCTGTCGTTCGGCGGCGGATTTGGTCGATTCGTACCTTCCGGTTCTTGAACATGCCGCCAGTCTGAACATGCCTTTGGTCTGCGCCGGCAACGACACTTCCAGCTACATCGGCGGCGAAATCAGCCTGGCACCCGGTGCCGTTGCCGAACAGTATGCCGTTTTGGGCGGCAGAATCATTACGCTCGGCAAGCCCGATGTCAAAATCATTGACTATGCGCTGGACGGCATCGATGTCAGAGACCGTTCCAGGGTGCTGCTGATTGGCGACAATCTGGCCACTGACATAAAAGGAGCCAATCTGGCAGGTCTCTCCGCCGCTTTGGTAACCAAGGCGGTGCACGTCAACTTCCTTGGCGAGGGTTATATTCCTGATGTTGCCAAGACGCGCGAACTGGCGACCAATTTTGACGCTTATCCCGATTTTATCATTTCCAATCTGCGGTGGTAATATGAAAAAACTTGCCTTTATTTTCTCGGTTCTTCTGGTTGCGGTATATTTTGCCAATCTGATGTACACCGATTCCAAAGAGGCGAAAATAAAGCTGGAACAGATGCTGCGCAAAACGACGGTCGACAAGGCCGAAATGGATCGGTTCCTCCCGGTTTGGGCGGAGTATCTGGAAGACGGCGTCAGCCGTATCGGCGCCCGGCAGATATCTTTGACCATGGGGCCTGCGTCAGAAAAGTTTCCGGTTAAGACCGTTAATTGGCTGGCGGCCCGCGGCTGGAATGCCGACCGCTTTTTTTATGTCGAGCAGCGAATGAAGGCGATTGTCAAATCCGCATTTCTGCAAGAGCATGTCAAATCGACCATTCGCATGCTTGAGCAGGGCGGAGCTTCCGACGTTGACGGTTCGGCGGTTCAGCGGATGATTGACGAACAGAAGCAGCGGCTTGACGTCGAAAAGATTAGTCCGGCCGAAATAGACATGGTAACGCCGGATTTGGTTTTAATCAGCGATATTCTTGACGGCACCAAACCTTTCAGCAAAATAAAATAGACGGCCGATGAGCGACGGACTGAAAATCAGCGAGCATATTTACAGCCATACATTGTTTGGCGACAAATGCGAATTTTCCGGACTTGGCGCCCTGACCGAGTTCTTTTCGTCCGTGCCGCAAGCGGTTCAGGAACGGTGGCCGTTTGATCTTTCCGACAAGGGGTATCGTACTTTTTACGAGCAGGCGCTGATTGTTTCGGAGCAATTGGGGTTTGTCAGCAGACTTCATCTCCGTGCCCGGATAACCAAGGGCGAAGAAACCTACGCCGTCAGCCGGAAAATATGTTTTGAAGACGACAAGATGGTTTTCGTTCATGATTCCCTGCGCCGCGAAAAAGGCGCGGCCGGAGCAAATTTTGCCCATTTGCTCACGGCGCGTACGCGGGATTTCCTGCAGGCCTACGATCAAACCCGCAAAATTCGCTACAAAAACGAACATTCGGAAATTCTTGTTCAGGCACGTTCGGCGCCGAAAGGAAAAATTCCGGTTTACGGCGGTTATATTTGGGCCAATCAAGGGTTCGATTTTCGCGACAAAAGCGATCTTCCCCGTTTTCGCGACAGGTTCAAAAGTTTTCTTTCCGCTCATGGGGTGGAAATTACCGACAAAGACCTGAAAAGGTTTACCAGGCCCTGCCATTTTGCCGCTTTCGGCTGTGGAATCCAGGTTGCGGACGATAACGGAAACGGCGTTCATCTCGGCAAGGCGTTTATGCTTGAGCAGACATGGTTCGGACGCTGGTCAACCGAAAATCCCCGCGCCGAAGAAAAACGCTATGCCGAAGCCTACAACCGCGAGGGCATACCGCACGCTTCACGGCGCCGTCAGGCTGTCGCCGTCCTGAATGAAAATTATAAAAACATTTTGCGCAAATTTTATAAACAATATGCGCCCAAACGCCGTGTCTTGCCCAGAATCAAAGTCTATCAGCGTTTGGCACAGCGCCAATGGCATCATCTCGTCGGTGGCGGTCGAAACTGAATCAGGCGCCGATGCTCTCGCGCAGCATTTCAATTTCCAGCCACTGGTTTTCCGATTTTTCAAGTTCGGCTTTCAGTTCTTCCAGTTGTGTAGTCAGTGCGTCGAATTTTTCGGGATTTTCGGTATACAGGCTGCTGTCGCTCAATGCGGCCTCCGTATCGCCGATCTGCTTTTCCAGTTCGCTTATTTTGCCTGGCAGAATTTCCAGCAGGCGTTGCTGGTTGTAACTGAGCCTGCCGGTTTTTTTTGTCTCGCTTTTCGGCTTTTCCTCTTTTCTCGGCAGCGCTTCTTTTTTGTTTTCCTTTTTTGCCGGAATTTTGCTTTTCAGTTTTTCCAGCAGGTCGCTGTAACTGCCGGCATGTTCGGAAACCGAACCGTCGCCGGGCATGTAAATAACCGATGTGACCACGCGGTCGATAAAGTCGCGGTCATGGCTTACCAGCAGGATGGTTCCCTCGTATTCGTCCAGAACCTCCTGCAAAAGGTCAAGCGTATCCATGTCCAAATCGTTGGTCGGTTCGTCCAGCACCAGAAAATTGGAGGGCTGGGCCAGCGCGACGGCCAGCATCAGACGGTTTTTTTCGCCGCCGGAAAGTGCCGAAACAGGACACTGCGCCTGATCGGGACGAAACAGAAAGTCTTTCAGATAGGCCACCACATGACGGTACGAACCGCGGACGAAAATATGGTCGCCTTCGTTGCAAAGCGTTTTCCAAAGTGTTTTTTTCGGGTCCAGGGTCAGTCGGTTTTGGTCAAAATAGGCTTCTTCCAGGTTTTTGCCGATACGGACATGCCCGCTGTCCGGTTCCAGACGCTTGGTCAGCAGCTTGATAAGCGTGGTTTTTCCCGCACCGTTGGGGCCGACGATACCGATTTTGTTGCCTTTGATGATACGGGTTGAAAAGTCTTTGACGATTTCCCTGTCGCCGAAAGTCTTGCAGACGTGTTTGGCCTCGATGACCATTTTCGAGCGCAGTTCTCCTTCTTCGACCTCCAGTTTGACCGAACCGATTTGCCTGATTTGTTCGCGGCGTTCCTGACGCAGCTGCTGCAGCCGGCGCAGACGCCCCTGATTGCGCTTGCGGCGGGCGGTTACGCCTTTATGCAGCCATTCGGTTTCTTCCTCGATTTTCTTGTTAAGATACTTTTGTTCGATGATTTCCTGGTCGATAACCTGTTCCTGCCATTCTTCAAAATAGCGGAAACCTTTGTTGTTGCGGCGCAGAATGCCGCGGTCGAGCCAGAAGGTTGTCCGGGAGGTGTTGCTCAAAAACATCCGGTCATGGCTGATGAGTATGACCGCGCCGCGAAAATCGGCGATAATTTTTTCAAGTTTTTCAATCGTAGGCATATCCAGATGGTTGGTCGGCTCGTCCAGCAGCAAAATGTCCGGTTCGTTAATCAACGCCTTGGCCAGCGCGGCTTTTTTCCGTTCGCCGCCGGAAGATTGCTCGGGGCTTTGTTCGGCGCGGATGTCAAACTGCTCAATCAGGATGTCCGCGCGGTATTCCTGGCCGCGTTCATGTTCGGGCAGGCCGGAAAGCACAACCTCGCGCAGCGTGGCATAACCGGAAAAGTCCGGATCCTGCGGCATATAGGAAACCTTGACGCCGGGCTGTACGAAAATTTCGCCGGCATCGGGTTCAATGTCGCGGGCAATCACTTTCAGCAGCGTTGACTTGCCGCAGCCGTTGCGTCCGACCAGCGAGATTTTGTCGCCGCGGTTGATATAAAGTTCAACATTGGTAAACAGCTCGTTGGTGCCGAAAGACAAACGGGCGCCTTTGATAGTCAGAATCGGCGGTTCAAACATGGCTTACAGATTGTCCTCAACCAGCTGCGTGCCTTCAATCTGCCACTCGATTCCCTTGGCGGCCCACAGGAAAAAGTCGCTGATTTTTTCCTCCTTAAGGCCGCTGCAGGTGCCGATTTGATAGATGGTCTGAATTTCTTCGTCGGTCAGCTCGTGATCGGCCAGCGCCAGCAGAATCATCTCGCGCAGGATAAAACGCTTGACCTTGATGTCTCCGATTCCCTTGATGTCTTTGGCCAGTTCGCCGGCCGTTTTAACCTTTTTGGCGCTGCGAAAGTCTTTTTTGCTCAGGCCGATTTCAGCCATTTGTGTTTCCATATATTCTTTCTTTGCGTCGTTGTTGCTTTTGCCGACGTTCAGAATAAAGGCCAACGCTTCCATATAGACGTTTTTTTCGTCAACCGATAAGTCTCTGCTAAAAAACAGCATTAAGTTTCCCCATTCAAAGTTTCTTGATTTGAAATACTTATACATTAAAAATAAAGATTTGCAAAAAGAAATAAATCAATTATATAATACCGAAAAGTTAAAAAGAACCAACACTCTCTCAGGAGCCTGAAACAAATGCCTTTAAAAATCGAACTCAAACCGCACGAAAGCATCATTATCGGCGAATCTCTCATTACCAATGACGGCGAGCGCACCCGTTTTTATATTGAAGGCAATGTTCCCATCCTGCGCGAAAAGTTTATTCTGCGCGAAAAAGAGGCCAATACGCCCTGCAAACGCGTTTATTTTGTTGTTCAGCAGATGTATCTGGCCAAAGATCCGACCCCGCTGCAGCCGATTTATCTTGAATATGTCCGCGATTTGCAGTCGGCCGCGCCGAGTCTGATTCCCTATATTGCGCCGATTAACGAAAACATCATTAACAACGACTATTATTCGGCTATCAAAAACGCCGACCGTCTGGTTAAGAAAGAAGAGGAATTTTTCGGCAAACTCTGAATCCTGCCGCTTTTCTCCGATTAATGTTTTATTTACGTTTGCCCTCTAAGATGAGTCAATAAAGTATTGAGGTCATACTTTTTTTGTGCTAAAATAAATTCTGTAGTGTCAGTAGGACACCACAGACAATGTGTTCAAAAGTATTTTGGAGAAAAACCATGGCAGATATTTCATTAACAGCAAGCATGCGTTCCAACCTGCTTTCCTTACAGCAGACGCAGAGCTTGATGGATACCACTCAGGAAAGACTTTCCACCGGTAAAAAAGTAAACTCGGCAATTGACAACCCGTCATCGTATTACACCGCGCAGTCTCTGACCAACCGCGCCAGCGACCTGAGCTCTCTGCTGGACAGCATGGGTCAGGCGGTTCAGACGATTCAGGCGGCTAACGAAGGTATTGAGGCGATTACCGAATTCGCTTCGCAGGCAAAGGCGATTGCCACTTCGGCAAATGATACCTCGGAAGCCGATTCGGTCGAAAACTATATGAAACAGTTCGACGAAATTCTGAAACAGATTGACGGTATCGCGAAAGACTCCGGCTATAAGGGCGTTAACCTCTTGGGCGGCAAAGATCAGGAACTGAAGGTTGTTTTCAACGAAGACCGTTCTTCTTCTCTGACCGTTAAGGGTGACGATGCTTCCGCCGAAGGTCTGGGGCTTGAGGCTTCTGACGGCAAATGGGCTAAATCTAAAGAAGAAACACTAAAAGCGTTTGCCGCCAAGGATACTTCTTATGCTGCCGGTGACTATATCAAATTAAGTGACGGCAAAATTTATGAAATTACTGATACTATAGCTGCCGGAAGTGACGGTTCTGAATTAACGGAAGATGCCATTAAGGCCAAAGCTACCGTTACGGACTATACCGAAACTTCTACCGGTAGCGGCAAAATAAAAATAACGACCATCGACAAAGACGCCATCGGCAAATCCATTACGCAGGTTGAAGACGCCGTTTCCAAACTGCGCAACATGGCTTCGGTATTTGGTAACAACTATTCGATTGTTGAGAACCGCGAAGAGTTCACCGAGAACCTGATTAACGTTCTTGAAGAAGGCGCCGATAAGCTGACGCTGGCCGACATGAACGAAGAGTCCGCAAACATGCTGGCTCTGCAGACCAGACAGCAGCTGGCGATTAACTCTCTGAGCCTTGCCTCTCAGGCAGCTCAGTCGGTTCTGAGCCTGTTCTAAGACAGAGCGATAATGTTTCGAAAAGGCGGGAGAAATCCCGCCTTTTCTTTTGGCATATTGAAAGATTGATAAGGCGCGCTATTTATAAATAAGCAAATGAAAAAGAAATGAAACGTTAAGTTTTTATTTAGGTTTGGCTTCTAAACTGAAAACAGTGTCAATAAAGTATTGAGGTCATACTTTTTTTGTGCTAAACTAAAACCTGTAAAGTATTGAGGTCATACTTTTTTTGTGCTAAACTAAAACCTGTAATGTCAGTAAGACATCGCAGATAATGTGTTCAAAAGTATTTTGGAGAAAGACCATGGCAGATATTTCATTAACAGCAAGTATGCGTTCCAACCTGCTTTCCTTACAGCAGACGCAGAGCTTGATGGATACCACTCAGGAAAGACTTTCCACCGGTAAAAAAGTAAACTCGGCGATTGACAACCCGTCATCGTATTACACCGCGCAGTCCCTGACCAACCGCGCCAGCGACCTGAGCTCTCTGTTGGACAGCATGGGCCAGGCGGTTCAGACGATTCAGGCAGCCAACGAAGGTATTGAGGCGATTACCGAATTTGCCTCGCAGGCAAAGGCGATTGCCAACTCCGCGAATGATACTTCAGAAATTGATTCGATTGAAAACTATGTAACCCAGTTCGACGAAATTCTGAAACAGATTGACGGTATCGCAAAAGACTCCGGTTACAAGGGCGTTAACCTCTTGGGCGGCGAAGATCAGGAACTGAAGGTTGTCTTCAACGAAGACCGTTCTTCTTCTTTGACTGTTAAGGGTGACGATGCTTCTTCTAAGGGGTTAAAGGTTAATACTGTTGACGGTAAGTGGATCAAGAGTACCGAAACCACCGCAGAGGCTTATGCTAAGAGCAAGGAAATTACTGCTGGCAAATATGTTTATGGTGCCGATAACAAAGTTTATAAAGTTGAAAGCACTATTGCAGCTTCAAATGACAAGGAAATTGCCGATTTGGTTAAAGATGGTGTTTTGGTTGAAACCGGTTATACCGCCGATGGCACCAGCCACAAATTTGACCTGAAGAGCATTGACAAAGAAGCTATCAGCACCTCTATTTCGGAAGTTGAGAATGCCGTTTCGCAGCTGCGTAATATGGCTTCGGTATTCGGTAACAACTACTCGATTGTTGAGAACCGCGAAGAGTTCACCGAGAACCTGATTAACGTTCTTGAAGAAGGCGCCGATAAGCTGACGCTGGCCGACATGAACGAAGAGTCCGCAAACATGCTGGCTCTGCAGACCAGACAGCAGCTGGCGATTAACTCTCTGAGCCTTGCTTCTCAGGCAGCTCAGTCGGTTCTGAGCCTGTTCTAAGACAGAACAATAACATTTTGAAAAGGCGGGAGAAATCCTGCCTTTTCTTTTTTATCATGTTCGTTTTTCTTATTTTTGTCATTCCGGTGCTTGACCCGGCAATCCGTAGTCTGGATGTCCGGGTTAAACCCGGGTATGGCAGAAAGAAAAAAGAATGGCAAAAAGGACAATGCACTCCTCCCGCTCTTTATTTGTACAAAATTTTTGGCACGTCGTTTGCATATAAATTCTGCATAACAAACCGTTTGAACAAAATTTGCAGGCTTTATAAGAAGGTAGTTATAAACCGTAGGTTCAAATGGTATTGACAATTATTAATAAATGGTAAAAACTTTTGTTAATAAAAATTATAAATTTTGAGATAAGTTTTGGCTCGCCGGTGTGGTAAAAAGGAGCTGACACTGCAAAAATCAAGGCTTGTCGGGGATTAACAAAATATTTGGAGAAAACTATGGCAGATATTTCATTAACAGCAAGCATGCGTTCTAACCTGCTCTCCTTGCAGCAGACTCAGGACCTGATGGATATGACACAGGAGCGGTTATCCACAGGTAAAAAAGTCAATTCGGCGATCGACAACCCGTCGTCTTACTATACTGCGCAGTCTTTGACTAACCGCGCCAGCGACCTGAACGCCCTGCTTGACAGCATGGGACAGGGTATTCAGACCATTCAGGCGGCCAACGAAGGTATTGAGGCGATTACCGACTTCGTTCAGCAGGCGAAGGCATTGGCCAATACCGCCCGTGACAACGCTACCGTCAAAGGTACCACCTCCAGCGGTACATATACGGCGGCTGACGATACAAAAAACATTACTGTCAAAATTGAGGGCGTTGCTGATCAGGATATTGAGGTAACTCTGGAGGATACTGATAGCCTGGAACAGGCTGCAACCAAAATTGCTACGGCGCTGAATGACGGCACGGACGGTGTTAAGGATGCCGAAGATACCGTAATCGGCGGTTTTACGGCAACGGTCGAAAACGGCCAGATTAAAATCAGCAACTCCAAAGGTATTGTTGCCAATGTCAGCGGTACGATTTCCGGTATTACGTTTAACGGCGAAATCGGCAACAGCACCCGTACAACTTCCATGAAGCAATATAATGAAATTCTGGATCAGATTGACCAGCTGGCCAAAGATTCCGGCTACAAAGGCGTCAACCTGCTGCAGGGAAACAGTCTCAAGGTTGTTTTCAATGAAGATCGTTCGTCTTACCTGACCATTAACGGTACTTTTGCCGACACTTCCGACGAAGGTCTGAAAATCAGCCGTGCCGAAGACTGGACCAATCCTGACAATGAGGCGATTGACGCTTCTATCAGCGAGTTGGAAAATGCAATTACCTCCCTGCGTAACATGGCTTCCGAATTCGGTAACAACTATTCAATCGTGGAAAACCGCGAGAACTTTACCGAGAGCCTGATTAACGTGCTTGAGGAAGGTTCCGATAAGCTGACGCTGGCCGACATGAACGAAGAGTCCGCAAATATGCTGGCCCTTCAGACCAGACAGCAGCTGGCCATCAACTCTTTGAGCCTGGCATCCCAGGCGGCTCAGTCGGTATTGAGCTTGTTCTAATCCGGCGGCGGAGTTCAAAAAAGAGCGGTGGCGATTTCCACCGCTCTTTTTTATTGTGTTTAAACCCGATTCGACCTATAATCTATAAGTTAAGGAAGAAAACCGAAAGACAGAAGAATGCTTAACGATACGGAATTCAGCAGAAAAATATACAAAGAACTTTGTGAAGAATTCGGCGATAATTTTTTGGAACAGCCTGAGGAGTCTGTTTTTGAACGCGCCATTACCGCTAAGGACATCGTCAAATACAGCTCGGAAGAAATTGACGCCATTCAAAAGGAATATGACAAGGAAAACTGCCGCGAAATTTTTCAGGCCTATGTCGAGCACCGCATCAATCAGGAAGAGGTGCTGTTTTTGCTCAATTATTACCGCGACGGCATGAAGGCTTATCGCGAGGTCTACCGCGGCCTCTATGAAATTTACGGCATTCCGGAGCAGATTGCCTGCATGAATCAGCTCAACGGCGAACTGGAAATGCACATCCAGAAGATTCCGCATGTCGACGCTAAGAAAAACAGGATTATTACCGTTCGCGAAAACGTCGTTACCAATTACAGCCTTAAGGAGGTTACGCCTTTTACCTGTATGCGGCTGGAATACCGCGACAACGAAAACAATCCGGTTTACGTTATCCTTCCGGTTATGAAAAAAGCGCGCCGTGCGATTGAAAAAATTCAGGATTATCGGGTCGAACAGATGGCCGAAGTGCGCAAAATCAACGAGAGCTTTCAGCAGCACGGCGACATTGACCGTCTGCAGCAGGAGCTTGCCGGCGTTCGCGGCCATCTTGACCGCGTCAATGACATTCTGCGCCTGACCATTACCCGCAAATATTATACCGGTGTCAGCAAAACCCGCGGTACGCTGACGCGGGCGCCCAATCTTGGCGTCAATCCGGCCGAAACGCGCAGCCTGTTTTATGATAACGATATGAAAAACTGCGTCCAGCTTAAGAAAAACGGCAAAAACTATTATGACGACAAGTTGTATCTGCATCTTTCGCTGGGCGGCGGACGGGAATTCAAGGCCGAGGTTCAGATAAAAATTGACGCCTTTTATCGCGCCGACCTCCAGACACACTTGCTTTATGAAGAGCAGCGGGCTTTGGAAGAAAATCTGAAAGCAAGCCGCAAAAAGATGTCTGCGCAGGAGGTTCAGCGTGCCGAATACCGTATTGAGGTCTTGAAAAAAGGCATTCAGAAAATCAATAAACAGGCCAACCACGAATATAATATGATGGTGCTGGAAAAAGTCCGTTGGCTGGAGGACGGCTACCGCGCGCTGCGTATCCCTCCCGATTATCAAGACGGCACCTACAAGACCTGCCATGACCTCATTAAAAGCTGTTATATGGTGCGGCCGCATAAGATATTTGACGTTGAAAAGGAATTTGACTTCAGGGACAAGGACAACATTGCCATCGCCGCCCGCGGCAACTATGACCTGAAAAGCATCTATGAAATTTCCGGCCGCTATCGGGAAAGCATTTCGCGCAAATATTCGCCGCTGCACGATAAAATCGACGTAACCGGCAAGGACAGAACTTATCCGAACTTCATTTCCGCCCAAAAGTATGATCCGCGCAAAGACAAAAGCGATTGGGACGGTTATGGCAAAGCGCGCAAATTCCGCGTCGACATGAACCGCAACATTTATCGCGACAATTATGAACGGGATTACTGGCAGGATTATGACGCCGCCGAAAATGAGGTTGCAAAACGCGAAAAGAAATTGACGCGGCGCCAAATAAGAATATATCATAAAAACGTCAGTAAAGAGCGTGCGGAGATTGAAGTTCCGCTGAGCAACCGGTCGGAAGGCAGATAAGGGGGAAAAATGCGCAAATTGGTTTTGTTTTTGGTATCGTTGCTTTTTGCGGCCGAAAATGCCGCGGCGCAGGTGCCGGACATCGGGCAGAAAAAAGACAAGCCCCAGCTGAGCCTGACCGATACGGTTAAGAACATTGACCGCGGCGACGGGACGGAAACCAAACCTGAAGACGAAGAGGACAAAGGTATCTTCTCGTTTATGAACTTTTCCTTTTCCAAAAAGAAAGAAAGCAAAAAGGTCTATGCCCGGCCGGACGAAAAGAAGGAATCTTTTGTGCAGCGCATAACCCGGCAGGCGGAAGAGGGCGACGTTAATGCCCAGCTTACTCTGGGCTATATGTATCTGTATGGCGAAGAAGGCGTTGAAATTGATTATGATAAGGCTTTCCGCTACTATTCGATGGCCGCGGCCCAGAAAGACAATGTGGCTATCAACAACCTTGGCAGTCTGTATTACAGCGGTATCGGCACCGAAAAAGACTATTTGAAGGCCGCCACCCTGTTTGACGAAGCGGCCAAACTCGGCAATGTTGAAGCTTCGGTCAATCTGGCCTTTATTTATCTCAGCGGTTCCAACGTCGGCAAAAACAGCCGCGCCGCTATGGAACTGTTTAAGAAGGCTGCCGGCAAGGGCAATCCGACCGCCAAGTTTATGCTCGGCTATGCCTATTATAAAGGGTTCATTTATCCGCAGGACTACGGCAAGGCGGTCAAGCTCATCCGTGAGGCGGCCAATGCCGAATATTCGGAAGCGCAGTACGTTTTGGCGGAAATGTATTTGAACGGGCACGGCATTACGCAGAACTACGGCAATGCGGTTAAGTTCCTGCGTTTGGCGGTTAATCAGGGCAATGTCAATGCCATGACCGAACTCGGCGATATTCTGGCGCTGGGCACCGCTTATCCGAAAGACATTTACCGCGCTCATGTCCTGTTTAACATTGCGGCGGTTCGCGGCGCGCCCAAAGCGGCCGAAAAACGTGACGCTCTGGCAAAAGTCATGAAGATTGAAGAGCTTTTGCAGGCGCAGACCGAAGCTGAAAAATATGTCGAACAGCCCTCGGCGCTGACTTCTTACATTAAGCAGACTTTTGGCCGCGATATCCGCAGTTATATTGACGAAAATCTCAAAAACGTTAATAACCGCGGCCGCGCTTAAGGCCTCTTCCACAAAACTGTGACCGATTGTCTTTTCGGTTTGCAAATCTGCAAATTTTCGTTTATTTTGAAAGGCAGGAAAGGTTGGCTTTTCCTGCCTTTCTGGTTCTTGTAAAAGAAGCGGAGCCCTGAGAAGCTCTTAATCTGTAGTAGCCTCGTAAGCTTTAATTTTTGCAAAAAAAGCTTATGTCTTCTGACCCGAACCCTTACCGGTCGGGGAGATTTTAGCGAATGTACAGAGATGTTTGTCTTAAAGGCTAAAATGTCATTTCTACAGATATGATTCTCAGCTCTCCGACCACCTTTTACAGGTGGTTTTTTTTATGACATATAGGAGGGCTTATATGCCAAAAGTCGGTGCAATAGATGTCGAACTGGGAAAAAGACTGCGCTTCTTCCGCGAACAGAACAATTTCAGCCAGGAGCGTCTGGCACGCGAAATCGGCGTCGTATTTCAGCAGGTGCAGAAATATGAGGCCGGCGTTAATCGTATTTCCTGCGCCCGGCTGTTAAAGATTTTGAGCGTGTTGAATATCTCGCTGGTCGATTTTTTTGCCGGCATCTGCGTCGATGAAAAAGTTTTGGTATCTGACGCCGAACTTTGTCTGGTTAGAGGTTTCCGCCGCAAGGATGAAAATGTCCGCCGCGCGATTTTGACGCTGTTGCAGTAACGTTCGCCGGCGCCATAATGGAGTTTTGAAAGCAAAGCTCCCTGGGCTTTGGGCGTAAGTCAGTTTTTGACTTTGAAATCGTCAAACAGCAAGCCGTAAACGTGAAGAATCAGCCGGTAGGCTTCCGGCCGCAAATTGTAAATTCCTTCTTCATAATCCTGAAGAATTTCGGGGTCAATGTCGCAGAGTTTGCCCAAGGCTTCGAAAGTCAGCTGCGCCTCCCGGCGAACATTCCTGAGCAGCTGCCGCATATCGTCTTGCGAAAGCAGACAGCCCTCTTCGCCCTGGTCGTTGTGGATGATTGTGAGAGATAGTTCTTTTTCCATAGTCCCTCCTTTTCGTAAGATGAGAGAGCTAAAGAAAAACCACCTTAGGAAAAGGTGGCCGGGGGAGTAGAACAACCATGATACACGAAAATGGCCTGCCCGTCGTTGCCTCAGGGCCTCCCCGGCCATAAAAGGCTTTTACAACCGGGGATATAGTCCTAATTGCGGAAAAATCCACAATTAAGTTTCAGAGTTATATCCAAACCCTGTCGTGTATCTCTAGACGTGTTCTAAACGCCCGGACTATCTCTAGCCCTTCGATAACCGCCTCTTACTGCGGCTATTCTTCCGTTGATAATAATCAAAATTTTCAGCTTTGGCAAGTAAATATCATGCGTGTTTCCGCTTGCCGTTTCAAATATCCTTTTAGGTAAGTATAAAGAGCTATGGCTGAATGTCAAGTTAATTTATAGTCTTGTTATGAATAAAAGAGAAGCACAGACCATAAGCGATGAAATTGTTGGCGTTTTGCGAAAAAAACGCATTCAGCAGGGCATCAGTCAATATAAATTAGCTCAGGAAACCGGGCTGAGCAAAAGTTCTATATTGTATATCGAGCGGTTAAAACAAAAACCGGCATTGTATACGTTGTTGATGATTGCCGACTGTCTGAATGTTGATTTGTCCGATGTTTTGAAGTCGTTGCGCTGATTTTTATATTGTTTGGTTTTTATTGCATATAAAAAACCCGCCGTTTCCGGCGGGCTTTTGTTTTTGCCGTGACTTATTCGTGCAGATGCGGCATCTGCGCTTCTTTGACTAAAGCGGCGACAAAATCGTCAAGTTTGACCGTTTCCTGTTTTTCGGAACCAAGACGGCGGACGGTAACCGTGCCGTTTTCCTTCTCCTTGGCGCCGACAACGGCAATAACCGGAACCTTGGCTAACGAATGCTCGCGTACCTTGTAGTTGATTTTTTCGTTGCGCAGATCCGATTTGGCATACAAACCGGCCTCTTGCAGCTTTTTGACAACTTCTTCGGCATAATCGTCAATGTCGCTGACAATCGGGCAGACCACAACCTGTTCCGGCGACAGCCACAAAGGCAGTTTGCCGGCATGGTTTTCAATCAGGATGCCTAGGAAGCGCTCAATTGAGCCGAACAAAGCGCGATGCAGCATAACCGGCTGATGTTTTTCGCCGTCTTCGCCGATGTACGAAATGTCAAAGCGCTGCGGCAGGTTCATGTCCATCTGAACGGTGCCGCACTGCCATTCGCGGCCGATGGCGTCGCGCAGAATGAATTCCAGCTTCGGACCGTAGAACGCGCCTTCGCCTTCGTTGATTTCATATTTGTAGCCGTTATGCTCCAGAGCATTGGCCAGGGCTTTTTCCGAAATGTCCCAGATTTCGTCGGAACCGATGCGGTAAATGCTGTCCGGACGCGTCGACAGATAAATCTTGACGTCTTCAAAGCCGAAGTCTTTGTAAATGTCCAAAATCAGTTTGATGGTCTTGACGCATTCTTCTTCCATCTGTTCCGGCGTGCAGAAAATATGCGCATCGTCCTGCGTAAACTCGCGGACACGCATCAGTCCCATCAGCGAACCGGAAGCCTCGTAGCGGTTGACCATGCCGAACTCGGCCACGCGCAGCGGCAGGTCGCGGTAAGACTTGATGCCCTGCTTGTAAATCAGCAGGCCGCCCGGACAGTTCATCGGCTTGACGCAGAACTGTTTTTCGTCCTCGGTCTTGCCCGAGTAGTTGTGCGCGCCGTATTTGTCCCAATGGCCGGAAATCTCCCACAGAACGCGGTCCATAATGCGCGGCGTGGCAATTTCGATATAGCCGTTATGCTCTTGGCGATTGCGCATATACTCAATCAGCTTGCGGTAAATCTTGTAGCCTTTGTCGTGCCAGAAAACCGCGCCCGGAGCATATTCCGGCTCAAAGTGGAACAAGTCCATCTCGCGGCCAAGCTTGCGGTGGTCGCGTTTTTCGGCTTCTTCCAGCATTTCCAGATAAGCTTTGAGGTCTTTTTTGTCCGCCCAGGCCGTGGCATAAATGCGCTGCAGCATTTCCTTGGTAGAGTCGCCGCGCCAGTATGCGCCTGCGACTTTCATCAGTTTGAAGGCGTCGCCGATTTTGCCGGTAGAGGGAACGTGCGGACCGCGGCAGAGATCCGTAAATGCCCCCTGACGGTACAGCGAAATCGTTTCGTCTTCCGGCAGGTCTTCAATAATTTCGGCCTTATAATGCTCTCCCATGTCTTTGAAGTATTTGATGGCCTCGTTGCGCGGCATGACAATGCGTTCGAGCTTTTCGTCGCGTTTGACGATTTCGTGCATTTTAGCCTCAATTTTTTCAAAGTCTTCGGTCGTAAACGGTTCTTTGCGCGCAAAGTCGTAATAAAAGCCGTTTTCAATGGCCGGGCCGATGGTAACCTGAACGTCGGGCCACAGCTCCTTGACCGCCTGCGCCATGACATGCGAGCAGGAATGGCGCAGGATGTGAAGGCCTTCCTTGTCCTTACCGGTGATAATGGTCACGGTTGCGTCGGTAGTGATGGGAGTGCTTAAATCCTGTGTTTTGCCGTTTACGGTAATGGCCAAAGCTGCTTTGGCCAGGTTTGGGCTAATCTTGTTTGCGACGTCAAATCCGTTGACCCCGCTTTCCATCTCTAAAATACTACCGTCAGGTAATTTTATCGCAACCATTTTAAAATTTTCCTTTTGTTAAATTAATCATTTGGTTTGTCCGAAGCCATAAGCTCCTCATAAACCTTGATAGTTTTAGCACACATAATTTCTTTTGTGAAGTTGTCTTTTACGTTTTTGACCGCCGCTTTGGCGATTTTTTCTTCCTCGCCTTCGGAGAGCGACAGTGCCCAGTCGATGGCTTCGGCTAAGGAAGCGGCGTTGTTGTTGTAAAAGAGGCGTCCGGTTTTACCGTCAATGACGCTGTCCAGCGAACCGCCGTGATTGGACGCGACGACGATTTTGCCCATGGCCTGTCCCTCAATGGCGATGCGGCCGAAGGCTTCCGGTTCGATGGCCGTCGACAGGATAACGTTGGAAACCATCATCAGCGCCGGCATGTCCAGCACTTTGCCGAAGATGGCTACCCGGTTTTCCAGACCGTACTTGGCAATCAGTCCCTTAAGCTCTTTGACATACTCCTCGCGGCCCTGTTCGTCGCCGGCAATAATACAATAATAATTCTGATTTTTGACTTTTGACAAAGCCTCAATCAGCAGGTGCTGCCCTTTCCACCGGGTAATCCGGCCGCCGAGCAGCAAAACTTTTTTGTCGTCGGGAATGTTGTAGTCCCGCACCGTGTTTATCATTCTTTCCGGCGTAACCGCTTCCGGCGAAAATTTTTCGGTATTGACGCAGCGGTGCACCAGACGGATTTTGTCTTCCGAAATTTTGTAATTGGCCAGAATATGGCGTTTAATGTGTTCCGAAATGGCAATAACGCGCTCGCCGTAGGTCATGACCCGGTTGTAAAGCTTTTTCAATCCCCAGGGGCCGAGGCCGTAAGTGCCGTGAAACGTGGTCATGTAATGGACGCCGGCCTTCTTTGCCGCCCAATAAGCGCTCCAGGCCGGGGCGCGCGAACGGGCGTGCACGATGTTGATGCCGTTTTCCCTGATAAACTGCGCCAGTTTGTCGGCGTTTTTGCGCATTTTGAAAATGTTTTTGGTTTTCAGCGGCAGCGTCAGATGCCCGACCTTGATTTTTTCCAAATCATAAACCAGTCGGCCGCCCTGCGAGGCGACAAAGTTCGTAATGCCGTGTTTCTGCATGCCTCCGGCGATTTCGACCGTGCCGATTTCGACGCCCCCCATTTCCAGTTCGGGCAGAACCTGCAGAACAACCGGTTTGTTTTCTTTACCTTTGACCATTTTCCGTAAATCATCCTCTCAAAACATAACCAAATGCAGCGGCCGGACAGCCGCGGCAGACAATTAATCCTGACTTTACTATTATTTTTGCTTTCCGCAAAGAAAAATCTTCAAAATCCCACAGTTTATCCCCACGTCGGAGCTGCTTACAAAAATACGCCCCGGCTTCTTGAAAGCGCATGATTGCCGCTTATTTAAACTTTGAGCTTAAACATAAAGTTGAGGGGTTGTAAAAAAATGGAATACGGGGAAGAAAAGAAAACTTACGGCGTTTTGCTGCCGGTTTTGCTGGTTGTCGCGCTGTTAATCGGCTATTTCTACCTTAAACCCGGCTCCTCGCGCAAAGTTTCGCCGGAAAACGGCGGCGAACTGGTGCTGCACACCGCGCCGTTGCAGCCTCAGGACGTAACGGTCGAAAAGACCTATATCGGCTATGTGACGCCGATTAACGACGTTGACGTCATTCCCTATATCAGCGGTTTTCTCGAAGACGTTTATGTTGAAGGCGGGCAGGAAGTTGCCGCCGGCGACACTCTGATTGTCATAAGGCAGAATGAATATAAGGCGCGGATGGATGCCGCCGCGGCGCAGGTTCTGGAGGCACAGGCCAATTTCAACAATGCGCAGGTCTATTATCGCCGTATACGCAGCGCCGGCGCCCGGGCGGTGTCCAAAACCGAAGTCGACAACGCCAAGGCATCTTATTTGTCGGCCGAGGCGCAGCTGGCCGCCGCCAAAGCCGACTATGAGCTGGCAAAAGTCAACTATGACTATACGGTTATTCAGGCGCCCATATCGGGGATTGTCGGCAACGTTTCGCTGACGAAGGGCGATTATGTTTCGCCGTCCGGGCAGCCGTTGTTGAGTATTATCCAGTATAATCCGATACGGGTCGTGTTTTCGATAACCGACAAGGATTATCTGGAAGAAACCGGCAAGGGCGGGCTTTTTGCCGGCGAGAAAATCCGGCTCCGCCTGGCCGACGGCCGCATTTTCGAACAGCCGGGCACTTATCGTTTCGCCGACAACCAGATAAATCGCAGTACCAACTCCATCGCCGTTTACGCCGATTTTGCCAATGCGGACAAAACCCTGATTGCCAATGCCTATGTTGACGTGCTGGTTGAAAGAAAATATACGGACGGCATCCTGATAAGGCAGAGCCTGGTCACGCTGGCGCCGGACGGCAGCTATGTCTACGTCGTCAACGGCAACCGCCTTGACAAGGTCAGAATTGACATCGTTGCCTCGGTCGGCAGCGATTATCTGGTGCGCAACGGTTTCCAAAAAGGCGACCGCATTGTTCTGGATAAGGTCGGCACCATTCGCAAAGACCAGAAAATCAGGGTTGTTTCCGCTGACGGGCAGGAGGGTAAATAATGTTTTCCGAATATTTTATCGACCGTCCCCGTTTTGCCGGCGTCATCTCCGTCATAATGATTCTCCTCGGCCTACTGGCGATAGCGGTGCTGCCGGTTTCCCAGTACCCGCAGATTACGCCGCCGCAGATTGTCGTTTCCACCACTTATCCCGGTGCCAGTGCGCAGGTTTTGGTCGACACGGTGGCCGTGCCGATTGAAAACCAGATTAACGGTGTGGAAAACATGCTTTACATGTCCTCTTCTTCCGATGACAACGGTTCATACAGTCTGACCATTACCTTTGATGTCGGCACCGATCCGGATATTGCGCAGGTTAAGGTTCAAAATCGTTTGTCGCAGGTTATGTCGCAGCTGCCGGCGCTGGTGCAGCAGGAAGGCATTGACGTCAAGACCCAGATGTCCAACATTCTGGGCCTGCTGGTGCTGCGTTCGCCGAACAACACCTATAATGACCTTTACCTCAGCAACTTTGCCTATACCGACATTCAAAATCCGCTGGCCCGTGTTGACGGCGTCGGTGACGTTTCCGTCTACGGACCGCAGTACAGTATGCGCGTTTGGCTCAACAGCGACCGGCTTTCTTCGCTCGGCCTGAGCAGTACGGATATCGTCAACGCTATTTCCTCGCAGAATATTCAGGCATCGGTCGGCCAAATCGGCGCCGCGCCGAGCGACCGCGATACGGCGTTGGTTCTGTCTCTGACCGCCAAGGGGCTGCTTAACGACGTCCGCGATTTTGAAAACATCGTCGTTACGACCGACAAGGACGGCGGCATCGTCCGCCTCAGCGATGTCGCGCGGATTGAGTTGGGTGCCGACAACTACAACATGAACGCGCATTTTGACAACGCGCCGGCGGTCATCATCGGCCTCAGTCAGACCCCGAACTCCAATTCGCTGGACATCATGAAACGCGTTCGTGCCGAGATTGAAGAACTCAGCAAAGGTTTTCCCGACGACATGGAGTTCCGCGTTGCTTACGATTCAACCGATTATGTCCGCGCCTCGATTGCCAGCATTGTCGAAACGCTGGTCATAACCTTTTCGCTGGTCGTGCTTGTCACATACGTCTTTTTGCAAAAGTTCAAGACCACGCTGATACCGCTGATTACCATTCCGGTTTCGCTGATTGCCACCTTTGCTGTCATCTATCTGCTGGGCTTTGACATCAATATTCTGACTCTTTTTGCGATGATTCTGGCCATCGGTCTGGTTGTCGACGACGCGATTATCGTCGTCGAGCGCGTGCAGTATCTGATGGTCTATGAGAATATGGATGCGCATTCAGCCTCGGTCAAGGCGATGCAGCAGATTGCCAGCGCCATTGTTGCCACCACTTTTGTGCTGCTGTCCATTTTTATCCCAGTCGGCCTTATGGCCGGTATTACCGGCAAAATTTATCAGCAGTTTGCCGTTACCATTGCTACCGCCGTTGTCTTTTCGGCATTCAATGCCCTCACGCTCAGCCCGTCGCTTTGTGCCATTTTTCTTCGCGGCGACCGCGAAACCGAACCTCATGGTTTTTTCAAATGGTTTGACGAAACCATAGATTTTTTCAAAAGCCACTACCTGAATACTGTCGGCTTTTTCTCAAGCCGGCTGAAAACGACGGCTTTGGTTACGCTCGGAACCATTGCCGTCATAGGTCTCGGATTTCTGGTAACGCCGACTTCGTTTCTGCCGGAAGAAGATCAGGGCATTATCTTTGCCAACGTCCAGCTGAGCGATACTTCGAGTATCAATAAAACCAACGAGGTAATGGCGGACATTGCCGAAAGGGCCATGAAAATCGACGGAGTCAGTTATTTTATTACCGTTGCCGGTTACTCCATGCTCGGCGGCGGAGGCGAAAATGTTGCATTCGGCGTTGTCGGTTTGGAGGAATGGGCAAAGCGCACCTCCAAAAACCTCTCCATTGAGGCAATTACCGAAAAATTGACGGAAGAGTTCGGTCAGACGCCCGGTGCCGAGGTCAACTTCTTTGCGCCGCCGTCCATTCCCGGCATTGGCAAAAGCAGCGGTTTGTCGCTGGAACTTCTGGCAACCAATGCCGCTTTTACCCCGTCGGACTTATATCGGGTCATGGGTGAGTTTCTCGGCCGCCTGAATTCCTCTCCGGATTTGTCTTATGCCTTTTCCACCTTTACGGCCGATACGCCGCATATTTATCTGGACATCGACCGTACCAAGCTGGAGGCGTATGATATTCCGGTTTCCAATCTTTTTGAAGCGCTGCAGAACAATCTCGGCTCGCGCTATGTCAACAACATCACGCTCAGCGGCCAGATTAACAAGGTAATTGTTCAGGCGGACTTTGCTTACCGCCGCAGTGTGCAGGACGTTGAGAATCTTTATGTTCCCTCGAAAACGGGAACCCTGATTAAGGTAAAGAGTTTTGCCGACGTCAAAACCACGATTTCGCCGAAAATCATTTACCGTTACAACCAATATACAGATGCCTCGATTACGGCGCAGAGCAAAACCGGCGTCAGTACCGGCACCGCGATTGACGGCATTCGCGCCATGGCTGCCGAAGTGCTGCCCAAGGGCTTTTCGATTGCCTGGACCGGTCTCAGCCTGCAGGAAGTCGAAGCCGCCGGGCTGGCTGCGTTTCTGATTGTTCTGGCGCTGGTTTTCTGCTATCTGTTTCTGGTAGCGTTGTACGAAAGCTGGATGCTGGCTTTTGCCGTCATGTTTTCGACCGTATTTGCCATTCTCGGCGCCGTTGTCGGCCTGCATCTGATGGGGCAGGCACTGAGCATTTACGCACAGCTCGGACTGATTATGCTGATTGGTCTGGCGGCAAAAAACGCAATTTTGATTGTTGAGTTTACCAAAGCTTACCGCGATGACGGGGATACGATTCTCGATGCGGCCAAAAAAGGTGCCGGCGAAAGGTTCCGCGCCGTGCTGATGACGGCACTGACTTTTATTTTGGGCGTTTTTCCGATGATTGTCGCCACCGGCGCCGGCGCGTCCAGCCAGATTGCCATCGGTACCTCGGTTTTCTACGGCATGATTGCGGCGACTTTTATCGGCATTATTTTTATTCCGGCGCTGTTTGCCCTGTTTGAAAGCATTAAGGAATGGGCAGGGCACGGACGTTATGAAGCTGAAATCCAAGTCGAAACCAAGGCCCGCGGCAACCCGCTCGGTATCAGGCTGGAACCGAAGGTTCCGGCTCCGGGCGAAAACACGGCGAAGAAAAACGGCCGCAAAAACGGAGGCAAAAAAAATGAGAAAAAATAATCTTTTTCTGTTTTCAGCTTTTGCTTTGGCTTCCTGTACCGTCGGTCCTGATTACCGGGCGCCCGGATTTTTGCCTGAAAAGCAGATTGCCGCATCGTTGGAGCTTAACGACACGGCAGGGAGGATTATTCCTTCCGACTGGTACCGGCAGTTTAACGACCAGACGCTCAATTATCTGATTGCCTGCGGCCTGCGCGACAGTCCGAACGTTGCTGCCGCCGTCCGCCGCCTGCGGGAGGCCCGTGCCGGTTTGAACATAGCCAGGGCCGATTATCTGCCGGCGTTGAACGCTTCCGGAGCCTATAAATATGACAAACCCGGCAAAAATATCGGTTATGAACTGAAAAACAACTATTATCAGGCCGGCCTTGACGCCAGCTGGGAACTGGACATCTGGGGCGGCGGCCGTCGGCAGAGCGAGGCGGCGCAGGCTTTGTTCAAAGCCGCCGCGGCAGACTTGGATAATGTCCGCGTGACGCTGGTTGCCGAAATTGCCGATACTTATATCGGTCTGCGTACGGCGCAGGAGCAGCTGCGTATTTCCCGCGAAAATTTAAAGTTGCAGCGCGACATTGCCGGCTTGGTTGCCGAAAAATATCGTGCCGGCCTGACTGACGACATAGCCCTCAATCAGGCCAACTATGCGGTGGAAAACACTCAGAGCCTGATTCCGGCGCTGGAGCAGCAGGTCTCGGCTTCCTCCAATGCGTTGGCGATTCTGACCGGTGTGCTGCCCGGGCGCCTGTCGGTAAAACTGGAAACGGCAGTTTCTTTCCTCGAGAAAGGCATCGGCCGACAATCTGGTTTCCCGGCGTTTTGACTTTGACGTCGACGGCATGTTCGATATTCCGGCACGGGTTGTCCGTGCCCGTCCGGACGTCCGTGCCGCCGAACAGCAGCTGATTGCCCAAAATGCCAAAATCGGACAGGCGGTGGCTTCGTTGTTTCCCGATATAAGCGTTTCGGCCATGTTCGGTTATCAGTCCATTCGCGGCACGCAGCTGTTTACGCCGCGCAGCGAGGCTTTCAGCTGGTCGCCCGCTTTAACGCTGCCGGTTTTTCATTGGGGCAAACTGGTCAATAATGTCGAACTGCAAAAAGAAACCAAGGCTGAATATGTTGAGTTGTATAAGCAGTCGGTATTGACGGCCGTCGGCGAAATTAAGGACAGCATGACCGCCGTTCAAAACGAATATCGGAAAAATCAGGCGGATTATAAAGCGGAAGAAGACATGCGCCGCGTGCACGAATATACTCTGGCTAAATACCGTCAGGGGCTTATCAGCTTCAGCGATATGCTTGATGCCGAACAACGGCTGCTGAATGCGCAAAATGAGCTTGCTGCCAGTAACGGCGCGATTTATCAGAACATCATTGCTTATTACAAAGCTGTCGGCGGCGGTTTCGAACCGGCGTTGTACTGATTTAGTAGGCGCCGCGGTTAATCGGGTCGTCCTGCAGCACGCTCTGCGGCCGGTAAACGTATATGTTGGTCACGCTCGGCAGGTTGTAGGTACGGTGCCAGTAGCCGCGGTCTTCCATGCACAGGCGATATTTGCGCGGGCTGGAGTCTGAATCGTTGCGCAGGCTGTTGACCATGACCGGCATGGCGCCGGGGTAGGGAACATAACTGGCCCAAATGCCTTTTTCCGAATGCCAGTCAGCGCGGATGTTCATCTTGACCTCTTCCGAAAAGAACCAGGTCCGGACGTCGGGCAGCAGTTTAAAGTCTTCGGCTTGGCGCATACATTCCGAATGGTCGCGGGCAAATTTCTGAACGCCGGTGTTTTCTCTTTCCCAGTGATAAATAACCTGACCGTCGCCGTCCTGAAAAAGGGTGCAGGACGAGGCCAGAAATGCGGAAATCAGCGAAACGTAAAGTTTTTTCATTTTAAAAGTCCAGATTTGCATAATGTTTGGCCGGGAGAATTCCTTTGATGTTGTCTTTCAGAATTTCCTTGAAACTTGGCCGCGACTTTATTTTCGAATACCACAGCTTGGCGTTTTTGTAGCCGTCCCACGGAACGTCGCCCAGATAGTCGATAACCGACAGATGTGCGGCCGCGGTAATGTCGGCCAGTGAAAAGTCGTCGCCGGCCAGATAGTTGCGCCGTTCGGCCAGCCAGTCGATGTATTCGAGATGAAAGTTGAGGTTGTTAATGCCGATTTTCAGAATTTTCGAGTCCGGCGGATTGCCGAAGCCGAAACGCTTGTGAACCTTTTCATAAACGATGTTGCGGTTGACTTCCCGCATGAATTTGACGTCAAACCATTCGATCAGCCGCCGGACTTCGGCTTTCTGTTTCGGATCGGCCGGCATCAGGCGTATCTCGCGGTTAACCTCCTCCAGAAATTCGGTAATTGCGTAGTTTCCGGCAATGACGTTGCCGTCAAAGACGAAAACCGGCACTTCGCCGGACGGATTGAGCTTGTACAAGTCCTGAGACGGCTTCCAGGGTTCTTCTTCCTTGAGGACAAAAAGCATTCTCTTCTCAGCCATAATAATCCGGACCTTGCGCGAAGCCGCCGAAACAGGATGATGAATAAGGAGTACCATATGTTTGCCGCCTTTTGTTAAAGGTTTAAGTTATGTACAATTTAAACAATAAGTTCCCAAAGGTCAAGATGACGATGCCTATTTATTATGCTTATTTTCGCCGTCCGGGTGCCTGAATCATAATCATCGTGTTCGGCTGTTCGTCAACGACCGGTTCCGCAATGTCGGGCAGCGGCTTGTCGCTGCTGAACGACGGCGGAACAACGCCTTCGGTTTCCTTTTCGACCTTTTTGATCGTGTCTATCAGAATCTGCTCGATGCGTTTGGTCGTTTCCGGTTTTTCCATCAGCGCCGTAAACGTGCGGGAGAGGAGTTTTTTGTGAATCGAGGTTTTCGAAATGCCGATAAACAGCGGCATGTTCCAGATTGACTGTTTTGAAAAGCTGACTTTGTTGTAGATGCCGAGTTTCAGCGCTTCAATCATGCTGAAATAACGGCTGCCCAGAATATAGTCGATTTGTCCGGCAAACAGGCGTTCGTACATGTCGAGGCTTTTTTCAAACTTTTTGACGTTGTACTGTTTCAGTTCCTGCGCGACAAAGTCGCTGAGATGCTCGTGCGTGCTCATGGCGCCGCGCAGTTTTTTCAGGTCGGCGCGTGATTTTACTTCATGAATGCGTCCCGGCAGCATGATGGCGACAATCGGATTGTTGACCGCCGCCGGAAAAACATATTCCAAACCCATGTACATCGCCGTTTCGTGATACATGCCGAGCAGCATGTCGATTTCGCCGCGGCGCACGTCGCGAACCAGCGTCGAATAGTTTTTGGTTATAACGTAGGTCACTTCAAAATTCTGCTTGGCTGCGTAGTCTTCGACAATCGGCTGAAAAATGCTGCTGAAGCTGTCGCGGTACGGCGGATTGGCATAGTTTCCGAACGGCGGATAGTCCAAAAACGCCGCCACTTTAAGCTCTTCCTTTACACGGTTCTTTTCTTTCTTAAGCTCTACCATCTGCGCCGTTGCCGTTTCGGCCAGCAGGACAATCGTCAGAAAAAGGGAAATCAGTATCTTTGAAATTTTTATCATCATGACCGCCATAAAAAATTTGTATTATCGCAAAATCTATACTAGAATATAACCATAATTTAACTAAATTTATTTAAAAAGGTTTTAATTCAAAATTATTCAGAGTGGCAAAGATGAACGAATCGCAGAAATATTCAGCAAACGAAGTGTCTTCCATGGGGCAGAACGAATTGGAAAGCCGCGCCTTTATCCGTACGGCTTCGGCGCTGAACCTCATTAAGGAACATTGGGAAGAAAAAAAAGGCGAACTTCCCGAGGCCCTTGACAAAAACCGCCGTCTCTGGACGATTATTGCCAGTGCCATGCAGGAGAGCGACTGTCCGCAGCCGCCTGAAGTGCGTCAGAATATCATCAATTTGGCCATGTTTGTCTTTCAGCGCACGGTAAAAGTTCTGGCCGAGCCTTCGCCGGACAGCCTCGGCGTTCTTATTAACATCAATATGAATATTGCCCGCGGTTTGGCCGGCAAACAGGCTGATGAGAGCGAAACGGCCGCCGGTTTGTAGTTTTACGGTTATTTATCAAGCCCCTTTTCCAAGGGGCTTTTTTATAGCCAAAAAAATTTTATGTAGTTCCATCATTGGTAGACAGAAAAA